>JAAUXT010093638.1_pt1 | contig 26894 bp, 25 predicted proteins | sample 7278171 | NCBI WGS metagenome assembly JAAUXT01 (sample SAMN14350112, study PRJNA611818) | marine sediment metagenome | isolation source: surface marine sediment (1.8m) | place: French Polynesia: Moorea | collected 2018-08
ATTTGAGCGGCAATGTTGACGAATGGTGCTGGGATTGGTTCGGTGGTTATTCTTCCGAGTCTGTCAGCGATCCGATTGGCCCCGATGGTGGTCAGTATCGTGTGTTGCGGGGTGGCGCCTACTGGGACGAGGCCAGGTTCCTGCGGTCCGCGGTCCGGTACAGGTTCAGGCCCAGGGACCGGGTCGTCGACGACGGTTTCCGCGTCGCGCGCGCGCCCCGCCGCCAGTCTTGACCCATTGACCCATTGACCCCTTATTCTTTTATCTTTTCGGCGCGCAGCGCCGTTCTTTTAATTTTTAAATGACAAATTTGTCATTTATATGACATTTATCGGCAAATAAATGACAAATTTGCCATTTAAATTACATTTTTTGGTATTAAGTTGACGCATTTTGGGATTGAATTCCCATATTTTAGACACTGATAGCACTATATTTGGCTAAATAAATGTCGTTGTAATGACAAATTTACATAAAAAATCAAAATAAATCATAGTATTGACATAAATGTCAGCTTTTTCTGCAAAACTAAAACTTACAATGATAATGACATTTTTATTGTCATTTGAGTGATTTTCCCAATACCGGGTAGGGTGGGCAACTTGTTGCCCACGCGTTCCTTGCAAAGGCCGAGATCTCACCCACCGCGTGGGCAACAAGTTGCCCACCCTACGAAAATTGTTTTTATTCCAGGCAAGAGCTGTGTTAGTTTTCATTCCACTGGGGATGGAGGCTTGTTGTTCTTCCAACTGACGCTGCAATAACGAAATGACGGTGGCATTGCAAACAGAATTACGGCTGGATCTGGGTCCCGACAAGGACCCGGCACGACGTTGGTTCCGCGATAATCCGGACGTATCGCTGGCGGAATTCCTCCGGCTGTATCCCGCATGCACCATCGACGCCCTGCCCGCCGCCCACCTCGAGCAACCGCTCAGGCACTTTCAACTGGTCCCCATTACGCTCGCCGCCGGCACTGGCGTGGACGTTTCCAAGAACGTCCCGCCCGCCGACCACCCCACCGGCGAGCTACGGGATTTCCTCGACCAGGCCTTCCAGGAGGACCTGGCCCGCAACACCGATCTCGACACCTACCCCGAACGCCTCAGCGATAACGAAGCCGTGCTTACGGCCTACCGCCACGAACTGGAGCAGGTCGCCCGTTTCCTCAAGAACGACCTCTCGGTGCTGATCGGCTGCGACAAGATCCTCACCGAGCACATCTACGAATACGTCTGCCAGCGCGCGGGGAAGACGCCGGTGCTGGACGACGCCGTACCGGACCGGCAAGCCACCGGCAATCGCGTGGCCTTTGAGCGGGCGATGCAGGGCGGGGGCGGTATCGAGGCGAATCTGCCGCTGCTGATCCGGGGCCTGAAACCGAGCCAGGTGCTGGTGCTGCGCGGGGTGGATCTGCTGGACAAGCCCAATCTCATCGAGACCCTCTACCAGAGCGGCTCGGGGGATCGCAAACCGCAACTGCTGGGTTTCCTGGACCCGTCGCTGGAGGTCAAGAAGGTGCTGACCGACCGCTTCGCCGTCCATTTTCCCATCATGGGCCTGCCGCGCCATATCCAGCCCGATTCGGCGCAACCGTCCGTGCCCACCGTCACCCGTCTGCTCACCGCCCACGAACGGCGCTGCTTCGCCGATCTCGATCCCGAGGACCTGTACAAGAACGTCTCCGGCTTGAACGCCATTCAATTCCGCAACGCCATGCGCTACGTCGGCGCGACGGTCTCCGAGCACAGCGAGACGCGCCGCATCTTCGACGTGATCCGCCAGTTCAAGACCTCGTCCAACGACGAAATCGAAATCCCCGACACCGGCTTCGAGGACATCGGCGGCTACGAGCCGGTGAAACGCACGCTGCAACGCATCATCGCCCTGGTGGCCGGCCGGGTGGCGGGTATCGACGAGGCTGAGCGGGATAAGCTCATTCCCCGGGGCTTCATCTTCCACGGCCCGCCGGGCACCGGCAAGACCCTGTTTGCCAAGGCCATCGCCAACGAGATGAACGCGACGATACAAATGGTCTCGGGGCCGGAGATCATGGACAAATACGTCGGCCAGAGCGAGAGCAACCTACGCCACATCTTCGCCACCGCCCGCCGTAACGCCCCCTCGGTCATCCTGTTCGACGAGTTCGACAGCGTCGCCAGCCAGCGCAGCACTTACGCCGACGGCGGCGCCCGCGCTAATAATGCGGTGGTCGCCCAGTTGCTCACCGAGCTGGACGGTTTCCAGCGCGATCAGACGGTGCTGCTCATCGGCACCACCAACCGCCTGGACATCATCGACGAGGCGTTGCTGCGGCCCTCGCGGCTGCGCCCCATCGAGATCGGCCTGCCGGATTATGCGGCCCGGCGCAGCGTGGCCCGGATTCACGCCAGGAGCTTTGGCATCGACCGGCTGCTCGAGGATTCGCTACAACTGGCCCTACCTCACCGGGCGGCGTGGGAACGGGACCAGCAGATCCCCGAAGCCTTCCTGAATGACTTATTCGAGCAGCATCCCCCCTACCGGGCCCGCTTCGACCGGGACAGCCAGCGCGCTGGATTGCTCCGCGACCTGCATGGCTTTTTCCAGGTGGTACGGCAGGTCGGGGAACGGAAGACCAAGGCCGTCGATCCGGAATCGTCCGTACTACCGCAGCTGCAAACGCGGCTCCGTAAGATGGCCGAGACCCACGGCCTGGATCTCGATACCGCCACGCCCGCGGATGCCGGAACCGGGGAAGATTCCATGGCGGCGGGCATTCGCGAGCTGTTCGAGCTGCTCCGACAACAGCGCCGGGAGACCCACGATTGCTCGCCGGAGGGGCTGTTGCAGAGTCTGCTGGATCTCATCGCCGAATACACCGAGGGATTCAATAATGACGAAATCCGGGTTATCTTTCAGGAAGCCAGCCTGGAACATCATATGGAGGGCCGCTTGGTCACACCCCGTTACCTGGGCATGAAAATCGGGCTGGTGCGGAAACGGCGGGACGAGCGGGAAGTTACCCACTTGTCGGCGGAGCGGGGACGCTGATAACCAAAACCAATCACCATGGAACAAGAAATCCTGGACACCCTCGGCGACCTCGACGAAGCCGCCAACCTGCTAAAAGCCAGCCTAGTCGCCAAGGACGAGCTGGTGGAGCTGCTGATCACCTGCGCGGTGGCCCAGGAGCATCTGCTCATCGTCGGTCCGCCCGGCACCGGCAAATCGGAAATCGTCAAACGCTTCGCGCTGCTGTGCACCCCCGATGGGGGCGGTCACAATGGGCGCGTGCCTTACTTCGAGTATCTACTGACCCGCTTCACCGAGCCCAACGAAATCTTCGGCCCCATCGACATCGCCGCCCTGCAGAAGGGCGAGGGCACCCGCCGCAATACCAAAGGCATGCTGCCCCAGGCCGAGATCGCCTTCTTCGACGAGGTGTTCAAGGCCAACAGCGCGATCTTGAACGCCTTGCTGGCCATTCTCAACGAGCGCATTTTCTATAATGGCGGTGAGCGCGACGGTGTTCCCCTGCTATGCGCCATAGGGGCCACCAACGCCGTGCCCGATGACGAGGAACTGGCCGCCCTCTACGATCGGTTTCTGCTGCGAGTGTGGACTGACAACGTCGAGGAATCTCTGTTCCCGGATCTGTTCCAGCGGGGCTGGAAGCTGGAGCGGGAGCGGATCGCCGAGCGCTCCGGCGTCAAGCTCGGCAACGTCACCACCACCGACGCCCTGCGCGGGCTGCACGAGGCGCTGGGCCGTGTCGATCTCAGCCCCGTGGCCCACGACTACCGGGAGGTGGTGCGCCGGATTCGTGCCGAGGGTATCGCCCTCAGCGATCGGCGGGTGGTGAAGCTCCTCAAACTGATCGCCGCCTCCGCCCTGCGCCACCAGCGCGAGGCCGCCAATCCCGGCGATTTCTGGCTGCTGCGCCACGTCTGGAACGACCCCGAGCAGATTCCCCATCTGCAGACCATCGTCAATCCCTATGTGGAGGCGTTCGCGGGGGAGACCTACAGCGCCGAACGCATGCTGACCGCCATCCACAACGATCTGGAGCTGCTGGCAGCCCGCGGCCAGGATCTCAGTACCGACACCGACTATGCCGATTTCCTCCAGCAGGTGGAGACGCTGCGCCGGGAAGTAAAACGGCACAGCGCTGGTAAAGAGAACGCCCCCGAACCAGTTCGCATCGAGTGCGAGTCGTTGCTGAAGCGCATGGAGGACATGATCGAGGGAGTGATGAAGGTGTTACAAGATACGCTTTAACATAATGGGAGAGACTCCATGTGCAATCCACGACGGGTCATGATCCACGTCAACCGCAGCATCGAGCAGGCCTGGCAAACCAGCGTGGAGCAGGCCGCCCGGACCGAAGGCGAGGTTCGCGAGCGGGCTCGGCTCCATGTGGACATCCCGCTCGCCGCCGAGATGGGCGAGCGGGCGCTGGCGATGCTGGAGCGGGTAGTGCAGGGCGAGTTCGGGGATTATCAGCCCTGGACCCGGGACCACGAAGGCAACTATCGCCGCGATCTCGGCGCCGTCACCCTGGTTTATCGGCCCGGCGCCCGGGATCTGATCGTCGAAGCCGCCCTGACCGAGCAGATCAGCGCCGAGGCACGCGCCGCCGCCGAAGCCAGCGGTTTCACCGTGGGCGAAGTGGCTACCGAGGCCGTCGGGCATTACTATGACGATGGCTGGGGCGGCTACACCGAGGAGCGCGCCCGCCGCGACGCCGAGGCGGAGGCCGAGCGCGCACTTGCCACCGCCATCGAGAACCTGCATCGTCAACAACACGCCGCCGAGCTGGAGGCCGCCGAAACCGAAGCCCGTGCCCGAGCCGAGACCCGAGCCGCCGCCGAACTGGAACGGGTACGCACCGAGATGCGCCAGGCTCTGCGCCGGCGCCTGCAAGGGATCCTGACCGAATCCCGGGACGTGATCCGCCATACCGTCAACCGGCTGGTGGGCGAGACCTATAGCCAGACGCTGATGCAGGTGGCCTGGGAGAACGGTGGCCGGATCGTCAGCGACCGGCGCAGCGGGTCGGTTATCGATCTGGAGCTGGAGCTGTAATCGCCATGGCTAACGAGACCCAACGACCACCGGTGCGGGTGCGTTTTCGATACAACGTGGATACCGGCGAGATCGAGGAATTCATCGTCGACGACAACGCCCCCGATCGTTCGGAGGACTACCATAACAAAGTGGCCCGGGCCTTTGCCGGTCAACTGAGTGGCAATGCCGAGATCGAGGATGCGGGGCGGATTCGGTATCGGCGAGGAGTCGATACTGATTCCGGCTTGAAGCATGACGCTGCGGCGGATGCGGACGATGCACGCAAACGACTGGAGGACTGAGCGCATGTCAGTCGTAGGATGTGGTGAGGTACGAACCGCATCGTTCGGGGGAATTCACCGCATTTCGCGACAGATGCGCATCGCTGCGCTCAGCGCATCCTACAACGGGTTGGCGCGATGGCCAAAACAATGATTAAAGAAATGAAAGATAGCGCTCGCTACGTCAAAATCGTCGAGTGGTCGGATGAAGATCAGTGCTACATCGGCAGTTGTCCCGGGCTCATCTACAGTGGATGTCACGGTGATGACGAACAACAGGTATTTGCCGAATTATGTGAAATCGTCGAAGAAACTATCGAACTGTACAATCAGGACGGCAAACCGTTACCGCCCTCCACATCCGGCAAAGACTACGCGAACAAGATGCTGAGTATTGCCTGACAAGGCTTGCAGCGGAGTGTTCGCTTCGCCGCCACCGACGTCACAGCGGCCAGGGTGACGGTAATTCTCAATTACAACCATGTCCCAATGCGAGAAAATTCTGAAAAACAGCGAACGCTGTAGCAATCCGGCGGTTCCCGGCACCACCGTCTGCGAAAAGCATAAGCCTCGCATCACCTTCCACCCGGTGCAACGCCCTACCACGGAACATCCCCAAGAGGCACCGACATCAGGCTCGTCGGATCGAGCCGAACCGAGCGCGGCTGGACAGCCGCCGACCTTTCCTGGCCTCTACGCCGATGAGAGAAACATTCTGGTGGCACCCCGAGCCATCGTATTGATACCAACGGACTCGGACAGTCATCCATCGCGGCAATTCACCCGGCTCGTGCGGTTGCTGGGAGCGCTCAGCCAAACCCTGACGCTACCCGGCCATGTTCGCCTGTACCGGCGGGAAGAGGCCGACGACCTGCTGATCGAGCTTTCCCTCGACAACGGCGGGGATATCAGCCTGGCATCACTCTACGACATGATTGCCTGGACCGTGGGCCAATGGGATGGCCGGCTCTACATCGGGCAGGACCGCGGGTTCGTCCGCTACCGCGATGCCAGCGCGCCACGTGGCTATGACGCCGCTGGATTCCAGCCACCGCAGGACCCGGAAAAACTGTGGCTGGTGGACCGGGACGCCACCCGGGAGATTTCCCTGGGGGAATTCAGCGAATGGCCGCTGGTCGATGTTCTGATGCAGGTGGCTCCGGTGCCCGGCGCCGACGATCCCATCCCGGCGCAGGTCCATGTCCTGGCACCACCCGCCCTCCATCCCCTGCTGTCCCGTTACTTCCACGCCCACCACCTGCATTACCAGCTGGCTCGGGTGGAAAATGAGGAAGACGCGCTCATTTTGTTCGAGCTCAGCCCCCGCCTCCAGGCACCGGCAGGCCGGACCGTGCCACCCTTCGTGCTGGATTACTTGACGCGGCTGCCTCGGGTCACCGTACTGGTTCTGGCCCAGCAAAACGATACCCGGTGCATCCTGCTGCAATGGCGGCACCGATACCCATTGCACCTGGACCAGGTAGCGGATGCCTTCGAACCCGCAACGCTGGTTCTGCTCATGGCCGATCCCTACGCTAATCGGTGTATCGCCCCGGCGCCTCAATTCATCGACGGCGACCTGTTGACCCGCTTTCATGGGCCCCGTCCGAGCGCCGCGTCCCTCACACCGCAACCGGCGAATCAGCACCCCGATCTCCAACTACGGATTCTGCTCCGGGCCGATAACGGTCCCGTTCCCCCCGTAGCCGCGCTGATCGTGGCATCCCGGGAGCTGGGCTGGTTGCGCCCCCTGCTCTACCGACTTCCCCGCGGTCTGTTCCGTGCCTGTTCCCTCTGCCTCGGCCAAGACCGCGCCGTGCTGGTGGCCGACGAGTTGCCCCTGACCGGCATTCCCTTCGGCCTGCCCCTGCGGCGCATCGGCGATACGGCATTGTTTATTCCCCTGCGCCGGCGGCTGGTACCGGATCTACCCTGGGCCATTCTCCGTGAGGTGCTGGATGTTCAGGATGGACGTTATACCTTCCTGACCGAGGATTACCGCCTCGATCTCGAGACGGCGGATTTCGCGCCCTTGTCCCGGATACTGGTGGCCGATTCCGAACCGCCCCACGTTAGTTTGCAGCCAAGCCCACAGGCGTATTTGTCGGACCTGGACTGGAAAGCACCCAGCCCGGAACCGCGGATGAAAGCGCCGGAACCAAGAGGCTCACTGAAAACCGCTGTTTCCAAGCTCCTGCGGATGCCTAAGCCCGAAAGCCCGGCTGAGCCACCGGCGGACACCCAACAACTGCTGAGCACGAAGCTGCTGGAGCAAGCCCGAACCTACGAAGGTGACGGAGATTATCTCGCCGCGGCGATCTGCTACAGCCTCCTGAACGATCCGGGCAACAGCGCCCGCTGCTACCGGCACGCCGCGACCACGAGCGAACACCGGCGATGACGATGCACCCCGCCCTGCTGTACGAGCGGTTGGCCGAGCACGAGGTCGAGTGCCACGCGTGCGCCCATCGTTGCCGCCTCAAACCCGGCCGGACAGGCCCCTGCCGGGTGCAGCACAACGTCGCGGGAGCGCTGCTGACATCTAGCTATGGGCACCCGGTGGCGCTGGCCATCGAGCCCATCGAAAAGAAATATCTGTTCCATGCCTTCCCTGGTCGCACGACACTGTCGCTGGGAACCCGGGGCTGTAACCTGGGCTGCAAGTACTGCATCAACTGGCGCGTCTCCCAGAGCGATGCCGGTCCCGGCGGAACAATGGTCTCTCCGGCAGACATCATCGCCAGAGCCCGAGCCGGCGGTGCCCATTGCATTGCCTTCACCTATACCGAGCCCACCATTTTTCTCGAATACGCTCTGGATATCGCCGGGCTGGCCCGCCGCGCCGGCCTGGCCGTGGTGGCCAAGAGCAACGGCTACATGACGACGGCCGCATTGCGGGCGCTGGCGCCGGGGCTGGATGCCATCAATATCGACCTCAAGGGATGGCGCTCGGCGGCTCACCGCAACGTGGTGGGCGGCAGCGTGGAACCGGTGCTGGCCACTCTGCGCCGGGCTCGCCATCTGGGTCTGTGGGTGGAGGTGACCACGCTGATCGTCCCGGGGCTCAGCGACGAGCCCGCGGACCTGGCCAACATCGCCCAGTTCATTGTCGCTGAGCTGGGAGACGACACGCCCTGGCATGTACTGCGTTTCTTTCCCCACTACCGGATGGCCGATATGCCACCCACCCCCCAGGACGCTCTGCGCCGGGCGGTGGCCATCGGCCATGGCGCCGGCCTGAAGCATGTCTACTGCCCAGATCTCGTTCGCGAACAGGGGCTGGATACCTTTTGCGCGGGCTGTGGCACCATGGCCATTCACCGGGAGCATCCCGGGTCCCCGAGAAACCATCTCCACCAGGGAGGTTGCCGGCAATGCGGTGAATCCCTTGCCGGTGTGGGACTCAAAGGACAACGACACTTGAGATAAACCCATGAACCAAAAACCGACCATTCGTTTCACCGACCATCTGCCCGATCTGATCACCCCAGACGATTACGAGACGGCCCACTACCATAAGACCGTACGCCTTCGTTTGCGCGTGACCGACGAGGGCGTTGAGATCCTCGGCGATAGTCCGTATGCTGGTTTGCTGGAAGACCTGCTCGCGGAGTTGGATCCCGAGGCCATCGAGATGATGCTCTGCGGCTGACCCCCACAATCGCATAACCAGAAGTCCTGTAACATGGTGTCTGGAGACCGCACTAAATGAAAAAATTGTTGATACTGCTATATCTAACATCATTATTGTTCTCGTTATCAATGGTGTTGGCCAATAACGTTCTGGCAACTGAAATATTGTATAGTGAAAAATTCGAAACCTATTCCTATGGAAATTGGAGAAATAGGGATCAGTTGTACATTATTGACGATCCCGTCGGAACGGGACATGGTAAGGTGTTGAAAGTCATATATCCAGCCAATGCCGTCAACAGCGGAATGAATGAAAGAGTCTCGCTGAAAAGAGACGTAGAGGCCGCTTGCCTCACCTATGAAGTCTATTTTCCCCCTGAATTCGAATTTATCAGGGGCAAATTACCGGGTCTGAGTGGTGGCAACTCACCGACCGGTTGTATCCATTCCCGAAATGGCTTCAGCAATCGCTTTAGGTTCCAACGCAAAACTATTACACAATACGTTTATCACCCTGAAAAAAAAGAAAGATGTGGCGAAATAAAGAAGGTGGGCACGGTAGAATCCGGGCAGTGGAATGTGATAAGAAGCTGTATGGAGATTGGCACTCCCGGTAAAAAAAACGGGTGGTTTCAGGCCTGGGTAAATGGGAAAACAGTTGGTCGAATAACGATCAAATGGCGTAACAAAGAGGATATCAAGATAAGCAACCTACTATACAGCTCATTCTACGGGCCACGTAATGGCGTGCCACCAAAGCGAAGGAATTACGCATTATTCGATAATTTTGTGATCGAAAGCTTGAATAATATGGGTGAGGCACGCTGATTCACGTCATACATAGATCAGGGCGAAAATTCAGAATGCATCTACTCCATTTAATTACGCAACCGACGAAGGACCGGGAGGCCTATCGATCTTACCGGGCGAGTCATGGGTAATAAAGGAAACCGAGCCCCCCCATGGTTCATGGAAAAGTACGTTCTTGACACCAGTATCTTTACCAACCGCCACGTTTCCAATCAATTCGACGAAGAGTTTCCCGCTGCCATTGAGCTGTTCTGCTCCCTCGCATTTCGTACCCCGGCTGAATTCTACATGCCAACCGCCGTCTATGAGGAGTTGCGCAAGATGCGCGAGCTCGGTGCGCTGGAGGCGGACTTCCAACGCACGGTGAAAATTCGCTCGCCCCGGCGATTGGATCTCCCCATTCCGAGCGAACTGCTCTACGAGTTCATCGAAGAGGTCAGGATGCGCATCGACCGCGGCCTGCGGATTGCCGAGGAATGGACCCGGCGGGCGGCAACCGAGGGAACGGGAGATACCGGTATTTACATCGCCAAGCTACGGGAGCGCTACCGCGACGCGATGCGCCGGGGTTTGATCGACAGCAAGGAAGACGCCGACCTGTTTCTATTGGCCTACGAGCTGGACGGGACCCTGGTGTCAGCCGATGAAGGGTTGAAGAAATGGGCCGACAAGGCTGGCGTCAAACTCGTCAACGCCCTGCATCTTCGCAGGATCATGGAGGGCTTAATCGAATAGCACCCCACCCTTGAACACATATTGGACCAACCCCGTGGTTCTTGGCAGAATCTTATCGAACTCCAGCACGAAAAACTCCCCCTCCCTTTGCAACCGCCGTTGCCTGACCTGCCCCTCCCCCAGAAGCCGTGACAGGGAGCTCATCAAGAGCTCCGCGTTGCCGCGCTGCCTGAAGCGGCACCGGTAGCTATGATAGACCTTGTGCTGCGACCGATATTGCTCGATGGCATGTATCGTACCATCGATCAATGACGCGCCCAGCTCACGATAGGTCCTGGAGGTTGGCTCAATGCCATGCTCTTCCAGGAAAAGCACCAGGCGCAGGATCCGATGCATGAAATATTCGGCCGGAAGCTGACGGATACTACCTTCGCTGACACGGATGTCGTGGACATTGATGCTGCCGGTTACGTACTTGACCCGCCGGTCACGCCGGGAATCCTCCTTCATTACGATCCCTTCCCTGCCCTCACGGTCGAGCTTCAGTACCAGCGCCCGGATTTTTTCCAAATTCTCGGCGTCATAGTGGCCGTACTGCGGTACCCCGGGTAAATCGTATCTCTCCAACAGCCGGGTCTTGTCCCGATGGGATAGGAAACCCGGCTGCCCCTGATGCATGACATCGAACACGAACAGACGTACGTCTTCGCCGATGAACGCGGGACTACCCTCGTTATACGGATTCTCGGGCCCTGCCACTTCGGCACACAACACCAGCTCCGGCCTCTGGGCAAGAACCCGAAGATCCAGTAGATCCGGGAGCCTGTCAGTGGTGAAGGGACACACATAGCCCCGCCGGGTCAAGGCCACTATGTCGTCGCCAAAACGGCAAACCCGCACGTTATAACCATCAATCTTCTCTTCGATCCAGAAAGCACGCTCAAAGTACTCGGCAATCCCCGTATCCAGCCACAGAATACGGCCAATCTTCGGATAACCCCAGATCACGGCATCATCCGCGACCACCGTACCCTCCGGCACGGATCTGAACTTATCCACGAAACGCAGATACGACCATTTGCCGATTCGAGTTTCGGTAGCCCGTTTTCGCTCGCGCGCGAGCTCAATCAGCTGCCGTAGTTCTTTGGGGTTCACGAGTTTGCCATGCCCTCATTGCCATGGCTCAAAAATGGTAACGAAAACCAACGCCGATGACGTTGGAACCCGAGTTATCGCCGAACAGACCATACACGCCGGAGCGGTGGTGAATCCGGTACAGGATCTGGGCCCGGGGGTAGGAGGGCAGCGCCACGGTCGCCTCCAGCATCAGGTAATTGAGGAGTTTTTCGGTGTCATCGTTGCTTTGCTTCTCCTCCTCGGGCACTCTCGAGACGTACGACAGGCCCTCGCCGATCGCCAGCGTGGTAGCCACATACCGATTCCAGGGAAAATTACGCCAGCGGACGACGAAATAGACGTTGCCCTCGTAATTCGGGTCGTCGCCGTCATCATCCTCGATGCGGAGCGCAAAGTTACCGGCCAGTTGAAACTTGGCGCGGATATGCCAGAAAAAGCGGCTGATGGCGTTTTCGGGCGCGAGTGTATAGGCCAGCTCCAGCGAGTACAAATCCTCGTTGGCGCTGTCGAACTGGAACTGCGGGAAGGTCTGCCCCAGGGACTTGGTGGAGGTCCAACCACGATAGAACATGAGCGACCACGGAGTCTCGGTCAACTGATCATTGGGATCACCCTTATGCCCTTCGTTCTGTTGCGCGAAGCCACCCTGAGATACAAGAAGACTCATGCCCAACATTAAAATTCGTATCGTTTTTTCCATATTTTTAGAATAGCTAATGGTCGCCGTCAGCCAAGGGATCGCGTATGCTGGGCACCCAAGATACAATAAAACCGCACCCGGGTCATGGCCGATGCATGGCTCGAGCGCAGGGTTGATGATGCTAGAACGGGGTTTTAACGATGAATGCGGTGCCTTTTCATTTTGCCTTTCCGGTCAACGACCTGGAGCAGACTCGGGTTTTTTACACGGAACTTCTCGGCTGCCGGGTCGGACGTAGCGCAAAGACTTGGATCGATTTCGACTTCTACGGACACCAGATCTCAGCCCATATCAGCCCGGCGGCGACCCGGCCGGTCGCGACCAATGCGGTCGACGGGCACGACGTTCCGGTCCGACATTTCGGGGTTATTCTCGACTGGGGGGCCTGGCATGCCTTGGTGGCGCGGCTAAAAGCCGCGCGTGTCGAATTCATCATCGAGCCCCATATCCGCTTTGCCGGTCAAGCGGGGGAACAGGCTACGCTGTTCCTGGCCGACCCCAGCGGTAACGCCCTCGAATTCAAGGCCTTCAAGGACAGGGAGCAGATCTTCGCCCACTCCGCTGCCGTCAGCTGAAGCGTCAGGACAGGCGATCCAAGCGCTCGTGCAAGGGGCTGGAACGCGGGAAATGGGCGCGCAAAAACTCCATCTGATCGACCAGAATGCGCCGCCCCTGGAGATAGATATACTCGGCATGATTGGGCGCGAACGGTATTGCCAGCAACTGCATGCCGGCCTGTTCCGGGGTACGCCCACCCTTGCGGTGATTGCATCGCTTGCAAGCGGTAACGGCGTTGGTCCAGGAATCCGTGCCGCCTTGAACCAGCGGGGTCACATGATCCCGGGACAAATCCCCGACGGAGAAGGTCTCGCCGCAATAGAGGCAGACGTTGAAGTCGCGTCGAAACAGCGCGGTATTGGACAGGGGCGGAACGTAGCCGCGGCGCGATTTGAGGTAGGCATAGGTTCCCCCCCGGGTGGCGATGATCGAATTTACCGAAATCACGCTACGCTGACCGGTCACGGCATTGATGCCGCCCCTGACGTGGTAGAGCAGCGTACCGCAGGTGTAAGCCACCTGATCCAGGTAGTAGATCCGCGCTGCTTCTTGATAACCAATCCACTCCAGCGGCATCCCCGACACATCCGTGCGCAGGACACGCTGTTCCAAGCCGTGCATCTCGAGTGTCTCCTGTACGCAAGTTGACCGAAAAAGCTCTTTTCTTTTAACGGAACACCGTGAAAGTGTCATTAACAAGACGTTATATTATGTCGCTGGTTCCACGGCCAATTCGAATTTAGCGATACTGAATCACAGGTATGGGGTGGACCCGCTACGTCAGACATCCCATGCCATAGTATACAAAGCCGCGATTGTTGGAAATACACATGGAGCCTTGAAAGCTTTTGCACGGAATGCCAATGGTCGCTGGAATCAGTGAGCATTTTCGGTAATTCGGACTACACTAAGTAGTTGCGTCAACCATAAATCCTAAGTCTTCAATCTGGAGGTAATAACCATGGAAAACGTCGTCATCGTAGCCGCTCGGCGCACCGCTGTCGGTAAATTCCTCGGCACTATCGGTAATATGCCGGCCAGCACCCTAGGCGCCAGGGTCATCGCGGCGCTGCTGGAACAGACTGGCGTCAAGCCGGAGCAGGTCAACGAGGTCATCATGGGCCAGGTGCTGACCGCGGCCACCGGTCAGAACCCGGCTCGTCAGGCCTCCCTGGAAGCGGGGCTGCCCAAGGAAGTGCCCGCCATGACCATCAACAAGGTCTGCGGCAGCGGTCTCAAAGCGGTACACCTGGCCGCCCAGGCCATCAAATGCGGCGATGCCCGCATCATCATTGCCGGTGGCCAGGAGAGCATGAGCCTCTCGCCCCACGCCTTGGACGGCTCCCGCAGGGGCCAGGCCATGGGGGATTGGAAAGCCGTGGACACCATGATCAAGGATGGCCTGTGGGATGCTTTCAATCAGTATCACATGGGTAATACCGCCGAGAACATCGCCGATACGTTCGATATCTCCCGGGACGACCAGGACGCCTTCGCCGCCAGCTCCCAGCAGAAAGCCGCCGCCGCCCAGGAAGCCGGCTATTTCAAGGACCAGATCGTTCCCATCGAGATTCCCCAGCGCAAGGGCGAGCCCATTGTCTTCGACACCGACGAATTCGTGCGACCCGGCACCACGGCCGAGGGGCTGGGGAAACTGCGGCCCGCCTTCCGCAAAGAGGGCACGGTGACCGCGGGTAATGCCTCGGGCATCAACGACGGCGCCGCCGCGGTGCTGGTCATGGGCGAGAGCGCGGCCCGGGATCTGGGCCTCGAGCCGATAGCGAGAATCGCGGCCTATTCCAGTGCCGGGGTGGACCCGAAGATCATGGGCACGGGCCCCATTCCCGCAACCCGGCTGTGCCTGGAGAAGGCCGGCTGGAGCGTGGCGGATCTCGATCTGGTGGAGGCCAACGAGGCCTTCGCGGCTCAGGCTATTTCGGTCAATCGCAAGGTGGGCTGGGATCCGGAAAAGGTCAACGTCAACGGCGGTGCGATTGCCATCGGCCATCCCATCGGCGCCTCCGGCGCCCGCGTTCTGGTGACGTTGCTGCATGAGATGGTGCGTCGCGACGTCCACAAGGGATTGGCCACCCTCTGCATTGGCGGCGGACAGGGCGTTGCCCTCGCCGTGGAGCGGTAGCGGGTTCCTCCGCTCGCAAGAACCTTAAAAAATAGCTGGACTTTGAGGTGCATTACGTTAGGCTAATGCACCTCTGTTGTTTTTCTGAAAAGAAAAACTTGCAATTTTTTCTCGTTTTGGGAGGATAACAATGCCGACAAAAGTGGCAGTCCCCAAAGAAATTTTTCCAGGGGAACGCCGGGTTGCCTTGGACCCGGGCGTCGCGGGGCGCTTTGGCAAACTGGGAGCCGAGGTTCTGGTGCAAAAAGGTGCCGGCAAGAGTGCTCACTTCACCGACGCTGCGTACGAGGGCACAGCTACCCTGGTGGACGACGCGCAGGGTCTCTATGCCGATGCCGATATCATTCTCAAAGTTCAGCCCCCGACTGTCGAGGAGCTGGCGCTGATGAAAGAAGGGGCGGTGGTATTGGGCTTCCTGCAGCCCCACAAGCACTTGGACATGGTCTCCAAGCTCCGCGACGGCAAGCTCACCAGCTTCGCCGTCGAGTTCATTCCCCGTATCTCCCGGGCCCAATCCATGGACGCCTTGTCATCCCAGGCTTCCGTAGCCGGGTACAAAGTCGCCTTGATGGCCGCCGAACTGGCGAGCGTGTTCTTTCCCATGCTCACCACGGCCGCCGGCACCGTCCGCCCCGCCAAGGCCGTTGTCGTGGGCGCCGGGGTCGCGGGCCTGCAAGCCATCGCCACCTGCAAGCGCCTGGGCGCTCAAGTGGAGGCCTATGATATCCGCGCCGCGGCCAAGGAACAGGTGGAATCGTTGGGTGCGCGGCTCATCGACACCGGCGTCAGCGCCGAAGCGAAGGGGGGCTACGCCCGCGAGCTCACGGCGGAGGAAAAACAGCAGCAGGCGGATGTCCTGGCCAAACACATCGCCGCGGCCAACGTGGTCATTACCACGGCATCGGTGCCGGGTCGCCCGGCGCCCAAGATCGTCACCAGCGCCATGGTGGAGGGCATGAAACCCGGGGCCGTGATCGTGGACCTGGCCGCGGAAAACGGTGGCAACTGCGAGATGACCCGCCCCGGTGAAACCTACGAGCACAAGGACGTCATCATTCACGGGCCGGTCAATATCCCCAGCCTGATCCCGGTCCACGCCACCGAGATGTACGCCAAGAACCTGTATAACTTCATGTCGCCGTTTATCAAGGACGGCCAGCTGGAGCTCGACTGGGACGACGAAGTCATCGCCGAGAGCGTGCTGACCCACGCCGGCGAGATTCGCCACGAACCCACCCACAAACGTATCCTGGGAGGCGACCATGATTGATGCATTCGTTTATCTCTATATTTTCATGCTGGCCGCCTTCACCGGCTACGAGGTCATCGCCCGGGTGCCCGTGATCCTGCACACCCCGCTGATGTCGGGCTCGAACTTCATCCACGGCATCGTGCTGGTGGGCGCCATGGTCGCCCTGGGTCACGCCGATAACACCCTGGAGCGGGTAATCGGCTTTATCGGCGTGGTTCTGGGCGCCGGTAACGCCGTGGGCGGCTACGTGGTGACTGAGCGTATGCTCGAGATGTTCAAGAGCAGCAAGGAGAAGTAAACCATGGGCTTGATCATAGAGATCAGTTATTTCGTCACGGCTATCTTGTTCATCCTCGGCCTCAAACGCATGTCTCACCCCACCACGGCCCGCAGCGGTATCGTCTGGGCGGGCGCGGGCATGGTGCTGGCGACGGTGGTGAGCTTCGCTCACCCGGAGATCGCCGGTAACTATCTGCTGATGATCGCTGCCATCATCATCGGCGGTAGTCTGGCCTGGTGGACCGGACAGCGCGTCGCCATGACCGACATGCCGCAGATGATCGCGATCTACAATGGCATGGGTGGTGGTGCCGCGGGCGCCATCGCCGCGGTGGAACTGGTCAAAGGCGGCGGTGGTCACGGCACCTTCGTGGTGTTCCTGGCCGTGCTCGGTGCCATGATCGGCACCGTATCCTTCTCGGGTTCCTGCGTGGCCTTCGCCAAGCTCCAGGGCATCATGAAGAAAACCATGCGCTTTCCCAACCAGCAGAAGCTCAACCTGGCGGTGTTCGCCTTCATGGTGCTGCTGGGTTTAGTGCTTACCTTCAACCCGCAGATCGGTCAATTCTGGGTGCTGCTGTTTTTCCTCGCGGCCCTCGCTTTCGGGGTCATGATGGCCGTGCCCATCGGCGGTGCCGACATGCCGGTCGTCATTTCCCTGTTCAACGCCTTTACCGGCCTGGCGGTTGCCTTCGAGGGTTTCGTGCTGGATAACGCTGCTCTGATCATTGCCGGTACGGTGGTGGGCGCTGCCGGGACCCTGCTCACCCAACTCATGGCCAAGGCCATGAATCGCCCCATCACCAATGTACTGTTTGGCAGCTTCGGCGATACCGGGGGCGCGGCCCAGGAGGTAGAAGGCACCATGAAGGCCATGGAACCCATGGATGCGGCGGTGCAGATGGCCTATGCCGATAAAGTCGTCATCGTTCCCGGTTACGGTATGGCCGTGGCCCAGGCCCAGCACAAGGTCTGGGAGTTGGCCGAACTGCTGGAAGAGCGCGGTGTCGAGGTGAAATTCGCCATTCATCCAGTTGCCGGGCGGATGCCGGGTCATATGAATGTGCTGCTGGCCGAAGCCGGTGTGCCCTACGACAAGATCTTCGATCTGGATGAAATCAATAACGAGTTCTCCAGCACCGATGTGGCCCTGGTCATCGGCGCCAACGATGTGGTCAACCCCGTCGCCAAGACCGATCCCAGCAGTCCCATCTACGGCATGCCGATACTCGACGTGGACGAATCCAAGAACGTATTGGTCATCAAACGGGGCCAGGGCACCGGTTTCTCCGGCATCGAAAATGCGTTGTTCTTTCTGGATAATACCCACATGGTGTACGGTGACGGCCAGAAAGTGGCGGGCGAGCTCATTCAGTTCGTCAAGACGCTGTAGCGGCTTGAATGGTCTGCCGATCACATCAGGTGATCAAGACCCAATCCCTTTTTATTAATGAATCATGATTGACGACAATCTCAGAGCAGTGAGGAAAAAAGTAAGATGGCTCGCGTTGCAGTAGTAACAGGTGGTACCCGGGGAATCGGTGAGGCGATTTCCATTGCATTGCAGAATGCCGGCTATAAGGTGGCGGCCAATTATGGCGGCAATGACGAAGCGGCCAAGGCCTTTTCCGAACGCACCGGCATCGCCGTGTATAAATTCGACGTTGGTGACTACGACCAGTGCGCAGCAGGCGTCAAGCAGATCAAGAGCGATCTCGGTCCCGTGGAAGTGCTGGTGAACAATGCCGGCATTACCCGTGATACCCCCCTCCATAAGATGCCGCCGGAGCGTTGGCATGAAGTCATCGCGACCAACCTCACGTCCTGTTACAACATGTGCCGTTGCGTGATCGACGGCATGCGTGAGAGGGGCTTCGGGCGCATCGTCAACGTGGGCTCCATCAATGGTCAGGCCGGCCAGTTCGGCCAGGTCAACTACTCTGCGGCGAAAGCGGCTATTCACGGCTTTACCAAAGCGCTAGCCCAGGAGGGGGCGGCCAAGGGCATCACCGTGAACACCCTCGCGCCCGGCTACATCAACACCGAGATGGTGCGTGCCGTCCCGGAGAAGGTACTGGAGACGATCATTCGCAAGATTCCCGCGGGCCGGCTCGGAGAAGCCGAGGATATCGCCCGCGGCGTGCTCTTCTTGGTGGCCGATGAGGCCGACTTCATCACCGGTTCAACCCTGTCCATCAACGGCGGACAGCATATGTACTGAGTCGATGTCCGCTTAAAGAACCTGCCCATGTTCCCTCGCCCCCCTCGGGGGCGAGGGAGAGATTGCCGCGGCCGGTCTTGATAACACAACTTCCAGGGCTATATGAGTCCCATTTCCCGCCGAGACTACCCCCCGTCAGGCGTCACCCGCAGCCAGAACGTTACCGGCCCATCATTGTTCAGAACCACCTGCATATGGGCACCAAAACACCCGCTCACCACCTTTGCGTGAGCACGCTGGGCCCTGTCCAGTAGATACCCGAATAGCCGCTCACCCTCCGACGGAGCCGCTGCCGGGGTAAAGCTGGGGCGCATCCCCTTGCGCGTATCCGCCGCCAGCGTGAACTGGGGCACCAGCAGTAGCCCCCCCGCTACCTGCCGCACGTTCAGGTTCATGCGGCCCTGCTCATCGTTGAAAACCCGGTAGCCCAGCAGACGCTCCAACAGGCGATCGGCCTGGGCGTTGCCATCACCCCGCTCGACACCCACCAGAACCAAGAGCCCGGGGCCGATCTCCCCGGTGATGCTACCGTTTACCTCAACTCGCGCTTCCCGTACCCGCTGCAGCAGGCCGATCACGAAAGCCGCACCGCCATCGCCCGGGTGGCTCTGACCAGGGCATCGGTGATGCCAGGCTCACTGGCCGCATGCCCGGCATCCGGGATAATGCGAAGCTCGGAATCCGGCCAGGCCTTGTGCAACGCCCAGGCCCCGTCGAGAGGACAGATCAAATCGTAGCGCCCATGGACGATCACTCCGGGAATGCCCCTGAGGCGGTGGGCATCCCGCAGCAGTTGATTGGTTTCCAGGAAAATATCGTTGATAAAGTAATGGGCTTCGATACGGGCCAGGCTGAGCGCCACACGGGCATTGGTGAAATGCTCGATTACCGCCGAATTGCGCCTCACACTCAGGGTAGAAGCCTCCCAAATTGACCATGCCCGGGCTACCCGCAGCCGCTCCACCTCATCGCTGCCTACCAGACGCCGATAGTAAGCTTGCAACAGATCGGAGCGTTCGTTCTCGGGAATGGGGTCCAGGAAATGCTTCCACAAATCCGGAAAAATCCGGCTGGCACCCTCCTGGTAGAACCAGCGAATGTCCTCGGAGCGACACAGAAAAACACCCCGCAATACCAGACCCAGTACCCGCTCGGGATGAGTTTGAGCATAAATCAGAGCGAGGGTGGAGCCCCAGGAGCCACCGAAGACGAGCCAGCGATCGATACCCAGTCGCTGGCGAATCGCCTCGATATCGGCTACCAGGTGCAAGGTAGTATTCTCTTCGAGTTCCGCATGGGGCATCGAGCGCCCGCACCCCCGCTGGTCGAACAGAACGATGCGATACCGCTGCGGGTCGAAGAAGCGCCGGTGCATGGGCTCACAACCCACACCAGGCCCCCCATGGAGGAATATGACGGGCAACCCACCCGGATTACCGCATTCCTCCACATACAAGGTGTGCAGCGGGGAAACGCACAAACGCTGGGTTACAAAGGGTTTGATATCCGGATACAACATAAACATGACACCTCCACACTCACCCAATGGGCCGAACCTATCACAGCTCCGCCAACAAGACTATCCGCAGATGCAACGTGTAGGAATTATCCTACAGAAAAGCGAGAAAATATGGCCTCCACGATTGGCGCGTATAGGAGTGCCATGGGAACAAGAATGGTGAATACTATCACTCAACCAGGAAGGTTAAGAAAGGAGGTGAATGGGCAAGGAATACGGCTAAAGGATTGGCTGTTGATGCAGGAGGAAGTATCTTAGGCCAAGGATGGAGTTGTGTCGGAGGCGTGCGGCGCGCGTTTACCCGGTTTAAGGATGGACCAGGTAACTGCACTCTCTTCAGGAGAGATCGTTCACTCCGGGTTGTAACTCAGCGGGACATACCGTGTCTTCGCTGAGAATGCAGAGTTAATCTGCTTCTCCAGTTCATGGAGTTCCCCTTCTAGAGGAGTCCTCAAAAGTTCTACGCTTTTAGCTCCTCAACCTAGTTTGGCTTTCAAAATTGCCGGCCGGTAGCAGTACCGAGCCGGCCCTTTTTTCGGTAAGGAACGCTTTTCCACACGATGCTACCAGAAAACATTCACAAAATGTAGTCCACGGCTTCATCTATATTCTCGCAGATTCGGGCGGTATCCGCTTGCAACTCGTCCTCGTCACCGCGCATGTATTTACCCGTTCGCACCAGTATGCCCTGTAACCCCACGGCCATGGCGCCGTTCACATCCGCAACCGCGTCATCCCCGACCATGGCGACGGCACCGACGGGAAGGCCGAGACTGTTCACGGCGGCCAGGAAAAATTCCGGTGCCGGTTTCCCAAGGACAATCGCCTTGGTCCGGACGGCGTACTCCAGGGCCACTACGAAGGGCCCGATATCCAGACTCAGCCCATCGCTCTCTCGGAAATACCGATTATTCCCCATGGCCAGCAGGGGCACGCCCTGGAGCAGCAGGCGAAAGGCTGTATTGAGGGCTTCGTAGGTGAACGCATGGCCGGCATCGCCCATGAGCACCGCCTGGGGAGAGCCCTTGATCAAATCGACGAACTCGCCCTGCAGATTGGGATGGACCAGCAGATGGGGTGTCAAACCGTGGGTCTTGAGGTACTGCCTGGCAGCCGTGGCCGGGGTGAAAAGATCCTGCGCCGCCACCTCCAGCCCCATGTTATTCAGTTTGGCGACAATCCGATCGTGGGGCATACGGGTGGTATTGGTCAGAAAGCGCACGGGTATACCCGCCGCTCTCAGACTCAGCAGCGCCTCCCGGGCACCGGGCAGCAGTTGGTCTCCCACGTACAGGACCCCACCAAGATCGAGTAGAACGCCTTGAATCATCCCCTCCTCCTGTGTCTACGGCGAAAATTGTTATCGAAGCGGTGTGATATACACCGCATCAGACCCGCCGCTAATTAATAAAGTATAGAAGAAGGGTTACTACAGTCGAGGACGATCGGCCACCGGCCCGTCACGGAAACGGCTTGAGGGGGGCCGAACGTACCGCCGAGTCTTCGTCTCCGGAACGGGACCTACCCAGACGGGCCGCAACGCTCTCATGCACCGAGAGCAACGCCGGCACGAAGAACAACACCAGCACGGTGGCAAACGCCAGGCCGAACGAGATCGAAACGGCCATCGGAATCAGAAACTGCGCTTGCAGCGAGGTCTCGAACAACAGCGGCAACAGGCCGGCAATGGTCGTCAGGGAGGTCAGCAGAACGGCCCGTAGCCGCTGGCAGGCCGCCTCCACCAAAGCCTCCTGCATGGCCATGCCCTGGGCGCGCAACTGCTTGTAGAAAGTCACCAGGATAATGGAATCGTTGATGACGATGCCCGACAGACCGAACAGGCCGAACAGCGACAGCATGGTGAGATTGATGTCCAGTATCCAGTGCCCCACCACCGCCCCGACGAGGCCAAAGGGTATCGTGGTCATGACCACCAGCGGCCAGCCGTAGGAGGCGAACACCCAGGCCAGGATCAGATAGATCAGCAGCAGGGCAATAACGGCACCCCGGCGCATATCGCTCAACGACTCCCGTTGTTCGGCGCTGCGCCCCTCGAAGGAATAATTGACGCCATAGCGGGCCTGCAGGTCCGGCAGTGTGCTCTGGCTGAGGCTTTGCAGGATCCTGCCCGAATTATTGACGCTGGCATCCACATCGCCGGAGATCTGAACCGCCAGCTGGCCCTGGGCATGGCGCAGCGTTTCGAAGCCACGGCGGGCCCGAAGCTCTACCACGTTCACCAGGGGCACGGCAGTGCCATCGGGCAGAATGACGTTCAGGCTTTCCAGGCTTGCCAGGTGGTGGCGTTCGCTGTCGGCGAGCATGACCCGCACCTCCACCTCCTCGTCCCCGGACTGGAATATCTGCGCCAGCCAGCCGTCGTAGGCGGCGCGCAGTTGCCGCCCGATCTCCTCCACCGTCAAACCCAGGGACTCGCCCACCGGGGTCAGGCGGTAGACCAACTGTTCCTTGCCGTAGGGCAGATCGTCCTCCAGCGCGCTCACCCCGGGTATCGCGGCCATGGTCTGGGTCAGATCCAGGGCCGCCACCTTGAGCTGCTCGGTGGAATTTCCCGTCAACCGGATATCGATATCCCGTCCCGGGGGACCCGCCATGCGGGAGAAGATCAGCAGCGTCTCCAGCCCCGCGGGTTGCTCGATTTTCCGGCGCCAGGCATTGATGAAGGGTTGCATGCGCACCTCACGACTATCCGAGGGCAGCAGTTCGATGATCATGGAACCGTGGTGACTACCCTTGGCGCTACCCCCGGAAGCCACCTGGGATTGGCCGTAGCGGGTCTGGGCCGCCACGATCAGATCACCACCGAGCTCAGCCTCCGTGGCGCGGAGTGTAGCCTGTAGGTGCCCCATAAAGGTCTCTACCCGCTGGAGAGAGGTACCCGCGACGAAGCTCACGCTGGCATTGATTATGGAGGGCTCGGGGGTGGGGAAAAACGAAAACGGGATCCGTCCGCCCGCCATCAACCCCGCACTCAGGATCAACGCGGCGACCGCCAGGGCCAGGGTGACCCAGCGGTAGTACACTGCGCGTATCACCAGGGGCCGAAAGGCCTGCTCCCGGAAGCCGTTGAAGCCCGCATCCAAGGTCCGCCGTAATCGACCCGGTTCCAGATGATGCAGCTTGTGGAACGAGCCGCGCAGGTGCCCGGGCAACACCAGAAAACTTTCGATCAGGGAGGCGATGATGACGCAGACGATGACCAGGGGAATCGCGAACAAAAAACTTCCGAATACGCCCCCCACCAGCATCAGCGGTAAAAAGGCCGCCACCGTGGTCATGGAAGATGCCGTCACCGGCGCCAGCATCCGGCGGGCCCCGCCCTCGGCCGCCTCCAGGGACGCTTCGCCCCGCTGGTAATGGGCCAGGGCGTCTTCGCCCACCACGATGGCATCATCCACGATAATGCCCAGGGCCATGATCAGGGCGAACAGACTGATCATGTTGATCGTGCCGCCGAGGCCATAGAGGACCGCCAGCGTCGCCATGAACGAAACCGGAATCCCCACGGCCACCCACAGGGCGACACGGCTATTGAGGAACACGAACAGAATGGCAATGACCAAAATCAGCCCGCCACCACCGTTTTTCACCAGCAGCATGAGACGCTCCTTGATAGCACGCCAGGATTCGTCGAAGACATGCAGCTCGACGCCCGCCGGCAGCTGGGGTCGGGTTTCCGCCAACCACTCCGCGAGCGTTCGAGCCGATTTCAAGGTGTCGGCGTTCTCCGTGCGCTGCAACCCCAGTTCCACGGCGGGTTTACCCTCGAAGCTGAGCCGCACCTCACCGTCCATGGGGCGACGCTCGATCTCGGCCACGTCCCCCAGCAGCACCAGGCGCCCGTCCCGGCCGGCCTTAAGGGGCAGTGCCGCGAAGCCAGCCTCGTCCCGGCGCTGATCCAGACTCCGCAGTTGCCGGGCCACGTCGTTACGGCCCACAGAACCGGCGGGAAAATCCCGGCTCAGCCTGCTGAGCCGTTGGCCCACATCGGGCAGCGACATGCCGAGCTCCTGCAGCGCCGCCTTGGAGATCCGAATCGCCATCTCTTCTTCCGGCAGGCCGCTGATGGTGACGCGGGCAATACCCCGGTCCAGCAACTCCCGCTCGAAGCGGCGGCTCAGGTGACGCAATTCCACCAGGTCGGCCCCGGCTATCACCAACCGCGCGATGGACTCATACCGCACCATCCGGGAGACCTCCGGCTCCTCAGCCGTGGCGGGCAGGTTGCGCACCCGATCCACCTGCTGCTTGACCTCATCCAGAGCCATGCCCATGTCGGTTCCCTCCTCGTACTCCAGCGTCAGGGAGGCAACGCCGTTGGCGGAAGTAGAAGTGATCTTGCGCAGCCCATCCAGGGTGCGCAGCTCCCGCTCCAGGGGATTGGTGATGGAGGTCTCGACGTCCTCGGCAGCCGCGCCGCTCCAGACCACCCGAACGGACACGCGATCGAGGTCGAAATTGGGGAAGAACTGGATGTTGAGCTTGGTCAGCGCCCAGATTCCGGCCAGGATCATCATCAACATCAGCAGGTTGGCGGCAACCGGATGCTGGGCAAAGATGCCGATGAGATCGTTGCGGTGACTAAAGGGCATGGGTCCCCACTACGCTATGCTCGCACCGTTGGCATGCATTTACTTTGGCTCATGTCGATCTTATTTTCGCTTGCTTGAAGTGTGAAGAATAGCATCTCTCTTCCCTATTGCCTATTGACATCATCAACCATTTGGAATAAACATATACCTACCGTTTAGTAACATTTTTTACAAACCAATCATCCAGGAGACAACCATGAGCGGCAAGGTACAAGTCGTCGGGGTCGGCATGATCCCATTCTCCAAGCCGGGCGCCAGTGCCACCTATGACGTCATGGCCGCCAGCGCGGCCCGGGAAGCGCTGGACGATGCCGGCATCGATTACGGGCTCATCGAACAGGCCTATGTGGGCTATGTCTACGGCGATTCCACCTGCGGTCAGAAAGCGCTTTACAACGTGGGGATGACGGGCATCCCCGTCTTCAACGTCAACAACAACTGTTCAACGGGTTCCACCGCCCTGTTCCTGGCGCGTCAGGCGGTCGAAAGCGGTGCCGTGGAGTGCGTGCTGGTCGTCGGTTTCGAACAAATGGAGCCGGGTGCGGTGGGTGCCAAGTTTACCGATCGCCCCACGCCCTTCGAGCGCTTCAATAACCTCTGCGACGAATGGGTAGGCCATCCGGAGATTCCCCTAGCGATCCGCTATTTCGGCAGTGCCGGTGTTTCTCACATGGAGAAATACGGAACCAGCGCCAAGGCCTTTGCCAAGGTTCGGGCCAAGGCCAGTCGCCATGCCGTCCACAACCCGATGGCACTGTTCCGCAAAGAGATCACGGAGGACGAAGTCCTGGCCTCGCCCCTACTCATGTCGCCGCTCACCCGCCTGATGGCGTGTCCCCCCACCTGCGGTGCGGCCGCCGCGGTGCTGTGCACCGACTATTTTGCTCGTCGCCACGGTCTCGACCGCCGGGTACACATCGAAGCCCAGGCCATGACCACCGATACCCCCAGCACCTTCGAGTCGGGGGACATGATGCAGTTGGTGGGCTACGACATGGCCAAAGCAGCCGCCGCCCAAGTCTACGAGCAGGCCGGTATCGGCCCCGATGACCTGGATGTGGTGGAACTCCACGACTGCTTTGCTACCAACGAGCTCATCACCTATGAGGCCCTCGGTCTCACCCCCGAGGGGACCGGCGAACAGTTCGTCAACGACGGCGACAACACCTACGGCGGCAAAGTGGTAACCAATCCCTCCGGCGGACTGCTTTCCAAGGGTCACCCCCTGGGTGCCACCGGCCTTGCCCAATGCGCCGAGCTCGTGTGGCAGCTACGGAGTCAGGCCGACGCCCGCCAGGTTCCAGGAGCCCGCCTCGGGCTCCAGCATAACCTGGGGCTGGGGGGCGCCTGCGTGGTCACCCTTTACGGCAAACAGTGATCCCTGACTTGAAGAGGTTGATGCCATGATCGACAGAAAATTCATCGGCCATGCCTTTCCGGCCCACACCACGGACGTGGAAAAGGGGCGGCTGCGGTTCTTCGCCAAGGCCATCGGCGAGACCAACCCCATCTACACCGAGGAGTCGGCGGCGAAGGACGCCGGCTATCGCGCGATTCCAGCGCCCCCCACCTACCTGTTCTGTCTGGAGATGCTGGATGTGGCCGACCCCTTCGTCGAGTACGAGAAGATGGGCATCCATCTGAGCAAGATACTTCACGGTGAACAGACGTTTCACTACTACCAGCCGGTGTGCGCCGGCGATACGCTGCATTTCCAATCGAAGGTAACGGATATCTACGAAAAGAAGGGGGGTGCCCTGCAATTCGTGGTGCAGGACACCGAGGCGAAGAATCAGAGTGGGGATCTGGTAGCGGAGCTGCGCCGGGTCTTCGTGGTTCGTAACACCCACTGAGGGGCTGCTGCGATGACAGATCTGCGTTTCGAGGCCGTCGCGCTCGGCCATGAGTTACCGAAACTGACCAACAAACCCATCAGCCGCCACACCCTAGCCCTGTATGCCGGTGCCTCGGGAGATCACAACCCGATGCACATCGACATCGACTTTGTTCGGAAATACGGCATGGAG
>JAAUXT010138982.1_pt1 | contig 26863 bp, 18 predicted proteins | sample 7278171 | NCBI WGS metagenome assembly JAAUXT01 (sample SAMN14350112, study PRJNA611818) | marine sediment metagenome | isolation source: surface marine sediment (1.8m) | place: French Polynesia: Moorea | collected 2018-08
CAGACATAGCAAGAGGTGGGTGTTGAAGCTGTGACAGAAATAAGCTGTTCACAGATGAACCACCAAAACGGAACTGAAGCAAATTCCCGCCAAAAAAAGGGCAAAACGTCTGACGCAAAGCAGCTGAAAAGGCCGTGAAACCAGATCAGATGATGTGTCAAAAAATTGACGTGCGTCAAAAACATCTCTAGAGACATCTGATTGATGTGCGTCAAAATTAATGCATCCTGTGTGGCCACCTACATTTGAAATAGTGCTAGATGTTCGGACGCGTCAAAAATTGACGCGCGTCAATAATTGACGCGTGGCCTGTGTGGCCACCCCTTAATTGACGCGTGGCCTGTGTGGCCACCCCTTCATCGTCAGCAAGATGAGCGAAAAGAAACCACAAGTTTGCACGTTCAATGAGCTCAACTATCGGTGCCGTTCTATTTTTGTTTTCGCTCAATATGGAGGTACTTTTTATGAATTCCTTACTTGTGGATTTACCTAATTACGAACCATGCTCCTGGTAACTTAATAAGAGTGGCATTTGTCCATTTCTTGATGACCGCCTGATTGCATCTCGCTGTAGCGACTGAGAATGACGCGGGACGCCCATTTTCGCTGGCGTTCGTTCTGTGTCAACACGTTTATGTTTTTCTGTTGCAGTGAAAGGTTCGCCAGCAGCCAGCTCTTTTTTCGGCACCTTCGTTGAGTTGTGCATGATTGGCAACGGGTTATATAATGCTTCCGCGATCACCTCAATCACTACTCCTACGGAGGTAATTTCTTCCATAAAAATTTAAACCATTTGGTGGCCACCAAGAATTTTTCACAAGTAATCAGGGGTGACCACGAAAATTGTTGTTTTCGCGGAAGCTCAGGGGGTGATCGATACTGCCTCTTTCATTGGCGATTGCATCTGTGTTCAGAGGTCTGCTGTTTTGTTAAAATTATTGGGCGTGTGCTTGTGCCATCTCAATGGCGCAAACTTCCACCACAGATGAGAAACAGGCAAAACGAGTGGTGGTTGGAATCGGACAAAGCTTCTGCGTGCACAGTCATGTGGAACAAATGCTTCATCGAACGAGGGATTTGTCTGCTGCCGAGATGACACTTTGAACAGCTGCTTGGCAGCCGATGTCTCAAGCGGCTTTCAATTCGCTCTGCTACTGTTTTGTTTCTCACTTTGCGATTTGCACCTGCGTAAAATTTTAGATCAGTCATCTTCGGTTTTACGTCGGTTATATCTCGTACATCTGTTTCAATTCTTCACAGAAGTGATTCAGAAGTGATTGACTTTTGGGCATCACTCAACTGAGAACATGCTTGTAACTTGCAGACGAGCAGGGCTCTTCGTGCGGTGGTTGTCAATGCTCGTTGTGCCTTAAGAAGGCTCCCAGTTCACATAAGAACGCTGTCCAAGACGAACTGAATTGCAAAGTAGGGTTCAGTCCAGGAAACAGAAGAGAACTACACAGATTGCACCGACGACACGCCATGTTATCGAATCGCTCCCAGTGGTTGTTTGAGACACACAGATCCCCAAGAGCACTGCACGTTGCGAGAGTTTCAACAAACGGGCTGATTAGTCGTGTGAGGGGTAAGGCAGTTTGGAACAACACGACTCATAACAAACCTCAACTTCGGGAGGCGTCAGAATTTCGATTTTTTGGCTTTGTGTTCCCTTTGAAGAACACGCAGATAAGTTTGGCTTGTGATTCACCAAGGGATGTGCGAGTAGGAAGCACTGTGTGACATTCGCTGCCGTTTCTCTTCACAGTCTCTTCGCAGCCACTGTCTCCCGCTGAACTTCCTTTCTCATCTGGTTATTTCATGGAATGCTTTGCAGGTGTTGCAACGGAAACGGGGCATTTTCCGTTGAGCTGTGAGCACCATCATATCTCGCCAGAAGTCTTTGAGTGAAAAAGCTTTTGGTGTTGGTGTCTTACGGAATCCCTTTGGTTGCTTATTTGATTCGTGTGGCGAGATACACGCATACCGCAAGTGAATGATGAAGAGCGTTACGCACGCTTGCTCTGGAAAATCAAGCAGCACATGTCAGGTGGTCCGTGGAAAATTGCTTGCCAAAGTTGCCTCAGAAGGACGTTGCGGGTGATCAAAATTTGCTCAAGATGAGAAATCACCCGACATCCCGTGGAGTATCAACTCTGTTCCCTGAGCCAACATCTTTCACATGAAATCCCATTTATTACACGTAATCTGCACGATACCAGTTTTTAGTGCAAGTAGAATTGGGGACAGGGCCATTTCTCATTGCAGCAGCACAATGACACTTCTTTTCAGGGTGGCACTCGGTGGCTCTGCCGGTGTCTGGAGTTGGTCCTGCAGAAGGATTAGTTCAGCTGCAATCCAACGGTGGCTCCGAGTCGTCATGTCGTGTTCCAAAGAAACATTTCCTGTTGTGATCATTCACTGAACGACTATTTTCTCAGGCTTTCAGTTTCGAGGCGGTCTCACGGCTCGCCCTCCACGAACCAGCTTCTGCTCACTAACCGAGACCACGCAGATGCAATCTTAGTGGAACCAGGGAAAGTGGACCAAGACAAATGGAGTTCTCAGGCCATCAAGTGCTGTCTCACTTTAAATGATCATCTATTTGTTTTCCCTGAAGCCTTTTGGTGTGGGAGGCGACGCGAGGCGAACGCGCCAAGAATGTTGATCGAGCCGTCTGTGTTGGTCTCAGCTGTTGCAAAGTGACCATCACAGACATGCGCACCATGCCAACACAATTCACACCCATTGTTTGGACTGATGGATCCGTCTGGACAAAACTACGAAAAGCGTTTTCTCTCTAATGCGGCAATTTTGAAGCGCCTTTCTGAGAAACATGCTCATTTGAAAGCTGGAAATTTCCCAACTTCTGTGACGCTTGTGTGTTTCCCTTTCCCCCTTCTTTGTGAGCACGACAACAATAGCCGCGCAGTTTACAAACTTCAGGAGAGAAGGAGCTTTTTGAGCATGAATCAAGTTGGCAAATGTAATTTTTCGGCATCCTATGCACTCCATGCAGTAATGGTGTTTCCAAAAATAGAATCTTGTCACCCTACCAGAGCCAGATAGAGTTGTCTTTCTCCGGTCGTCGCAGACATTATTTGCACTGGCTGTGTCTTTCCCTCTGCTCTTCTCTGTCATCATTTTCTGTTCCTTTTTTGGCGACAGGGAGTCAAAGACAAGCCAGTAAAAAGATAGAGAACAGATATCTACCTGCTACACATGTTTCTCCAGTTAGAAGGTGAAGGAATCAATTCTGGTACACACGATGGTACGCAAGAAAGACAGTTTGATAGCCGTCCGAAATCTGCGGACACGCATAATTCACTCGCGCCAACTGCTAAAGATGGCCACTGCTGCCAGGGCCGTGTGAAACAACGCGTGTCTCCTCGGATAAGTGTTCTTGTTTAGTTTTGCCGCTCACTGGGGGCATAACTCAGTCCAAATGGTTAGTAGTGCTCTGCGGAGGAAATGTTGAGAGCAAATATGATGTAATTTGTTGGATGCTTATTCTCTAGGTGCCATTTTAGGAACCAGCAGGGGGGCTTCCTCAAGGAAAATTATGGCCAAGCGGGTTTGCGAAAATTAGTTTGGAATTACCTTTTTTGGAGCACCGCTTTGATGAAGCAGCGTGTCTGTAGTGGTCACTTGGGAGTCATGTCACCCTTTGTTGAGGGGCTCGTCTGGTTGGTTTGTTGATTTTTTTCACGGCAACTGCGCAACACCAGAATCTCCCTCTCGGCTACACGGGATGACAAAATTGTCGTTTTCTCCGCAGAAATGTCATGCATCCCACGTGATACCTTGGGAAGAGTTGAAGGTGGCCATCGTCAGATCACCCAAGGCGAGGCGTCCACCAAAACTGCTCAGCCCGTAGTTGACGAAATGTATAGTTTCACCTCGAATCGTGCTGTACACTGTGGGACAAATTCAGTCTGGGAAAAGTTCAGATTGTCAAAAACCACAAACTTCTCCCTGATCTATATGATATTTTGAAGTTGTTGCTTGGTGAACAGACCAAGTCCGGTATCTGCGAAAATGCAAGACTTTGTTCCCGCAAAAGAAAACCTGTCAAAGCGTGTGTTGTGAGTACTCATGTCTTTGTCCCATTCATCGCGTGAGACTCCACTGGAAGACGACTCTTTATTGCTGGCCAAATGTGATTTAACGTTGTTCTTGTGTGTTCACGGCCATGATGTAACATCATATATGCATGCATCTTTCATGACTGGAGAGGAAGCTGTCTTCGGCAGCGACTCTGTTGGATCAGCTTCTTTTAATCATCCACTCGGGCCGATGAATTACGGGAGCCACGCAGACGGACTCGAGGATCCTGCCTGACCTTCGTCTCGTCGCCGCAGATCTGGTTAGCGTCGCTCGTGAGCTCAGCTGACCACACACAGAGTCCCGTCCGTAACCTCCTCTCATTTGAAACAAACCGAGATTCACGACGGGGTCTTGCTTGCAGACATGAAAACGCGTTTTCTGTTGAAAACGCGTTTTCTGTTCTGATTCCTGTTCTTGACCTTGCCAGTTTTCCCTGTCATTTGCATTGGTTGGTTGGTTGGTTGAGTGTGTGTGTGTGTGTGTGTGTGTGTGTGAACGACTATCTCGTGTCAACAGTTTCAAACTCCTTTGATGTCAGTGCAGCGAAGAACAACATTGTTCACAAGACAGTCTCAGCACGATCTGCTTTGTTGATGGAAGGTTTGTTGTTGAATTTTTGCAAGAAAATCGTGACTTATGACAAAAAATGTACGGCGAGATGACCGGACAAAGAAATTGATATTGTTGAGATTTTTGTGTGACAGGACTTGGAGTGCTTTTGCGCATCAGCTGTCCAGTCCAATCAACGAACGGAAAGATTCGAACAATCCATTTCTTCGCTGCAGATCTTCACATACTTGCAGTTGTCTTCCTCCTGCTCATTGCGCAAACGCAATTGTGCCTGTGTGCTTTGCAACGCAGTTTTAGTTTGCTTCTTTGGATTCTTTCGACTCGCTGGGTGTCTGCGACACTTTTGACCATGCTCGAGCATCAAGAAGCCAGGGTTCGTTTCAAGGCACAGAACAGACCTGCTGGCGCAACCTGATTTGTTTGAACACGAAGCATGTTTGTTGTTTACAAGTGGTCTGGATCGTTGAAAAAGCCGTGTGTTATCTTTGCAAGTCCGCAATAAAATGACGAGCATGGAAGCAGTAAAACATCAGAGATGAGCTTTTGATTACTCTGTACCAGGTGTGTAAACTTGGAAGCACTAAGTGGCTTGGAGTGCAGAGTATCTGTGGGTTGGAGGATGCTGACCGAGGCTCAACTTCCGGATACGAGTGAAGATGTCGAGAGACAACACGCGAGAGTGACTAACGCGGAAACGCTGCCAAACACTGAGTGCGTTAGCGTCTGGTGTCCTCGACCAAAAGAGAACCTTGTCTCTTGCAAAATTACGAGTGTTTGTTTTGGCCGGCCCGTAACGTTGGTTTCTCCAGAGGAGAACGTTTTGGTGAGTTCCCACTCACTGATGTTTCGGTGTTCTGTTGTTTTATTTTCACACTGAAATCTGTGTGGAAAGGCGTTCTTGTTTCAAAGCTGCTCAGTTACCTGTGTTTGACAACTTTCATCTGCAAAGATGCACCGAGCACCGAGGTCACAGAGTGCTCTTCTTATCGACAGACCAGCTATTTCACGGCACCAGGAATGTAAATTAGTTCCAGTCGTGATTCAAGCGTGTGTGCAAACGTGGTCATGAGGAATGCGGCTTGCATTCTCCAACCCACCTTCGGATCACAGAAGACTTTGATGTTACAAGGCGTGACACTTACTGTTCTGTTCAACCTGTCGTGCTGACCTTGGTGTGGGGGTGGGTGGGGTCTGACCAGGTGGATCTTGCCCTTGGCGGACTATCAAGGGGGAGCCAGGCTCTGGGTCACAAAGGATCACCGCTGCCTCCACGCCCCTCCTCCGGCCACAACCTGAACGAACCCGCCTGGTCCGACCCTCTTTTGGTGAGACCCCTTGGCCAGACCCGACGCCCTCAGATAACACGAGACACCAGCAGTTCAAGACAATGTGAATTAGGGGTGTGGACTTTCAATTGGGGATGAGGTAACTCGTGACTGAACACATAAAAACACGAACTGGGTGTATCTTGCACTGCACACAGCTCTTTTGATCACTGCTGCAACATCCTGGCCTTTTTGATACTTTGCCGTGGCATTTAAGCACCTTGATGCAATGCGGCTTTTTGAGAAAATTGCACTTCTTTCTGAAGAAGCGCGATCCATCTTTACGAAGGGTGCCTCAGCTTTGTCTGCTTTTGGAACGTATTGTTCTGCAGAAAATTTAAGTTCTGTTCCGGGAGGAATTGTGCTTTTGTGAAAGGAAGGGAACAACAAAACAAAGAGTTGTGCGTTGTTTTTGAAATTGTTCTGAAATGAGCACCGAACTTTCAATTAGGGTCTTGTCGTATTTCACATTACAGTGCAATTCAAAGACAATTAGGACTGTCACTTCAATGGAGGACGGGTAGATTTGTTTGAAATGGACGCAAGGACCTGCACCATTGCGTCATGAATCTCTATTGCGGAGTTGGCGGATTTTTTGAACGCTACATTTTGTTGTGAAGTTGCAGCCGATCACTTGTGAATGCTGCAGGACGAAACCTTTTGCTGGTTGTGCAACGGGACCAAGGTGACCTGTCGTCTCAATGTCCTCAGGTTCATTCCTCCTTCCTCGCTGTGCGCGCAGTGTACTTGGCGCATCCGATCCAGTCCTGTACGAGTTTTGCAGCGCGCATCGGAATGCAGGCAAAACCGACCTGACCCGAGGGGGTGCAGATTTCCACAGTCCAACAAGTGAAATTTGTGTTCTTCCGCTGGAAACACCTCAATTTGCACACCAAAAATGTTTGGAGCTGTATTTTGATTGTTTTTGTCTGTGGTTTGGTGAGAGCTGAGTACCGTGTCTGTATTTAACCTCAACAGCGGAATATAACCAGCTGAAGGAGATTATGCATGCACTAAAAGTGATATATATGCAGTTTGACTGCAGGGTAATGCCGTAAAGGCAGGTATTATCTTTCCTCAGACGCCATCAAGTGAATGCTAGCAAGGCAGTATGTGATTCCGCCAGCGTAAACTGGTCCAGAAGACTGGTACTTGATCTTTATCAATCATTTGCAGGGAAGATTTTAGCTCGTTTGCAGCCACAAAGATGATTTAGAGTCTTTTGGAGCAGAGGTTTTGATGACAGTAAGCGTGTTCTTGAAGACCAATGAACCCTGGCTTCTCTGGGAAGATGCGCGCTCGTTTTCTCGTCACTGTCAGGGCACCGAGCCAGACGTCCTTCAAGTTGTCCAGAATGAAATATGAGCGATCTTTTTCAACGATTGCGTGGCAGAAACATAATTGCAGTCAGAGCATCTTTGACCTTCCAGGAAAGTCAGACCTGCACAAAAGTCTCTGTTTGCGGACTTTTGGTCTGATATTTTGAAGGTCGAATGTTGGACTTTTGAGTGCAACATTTGCTGGACGTTCTTTGGAAGGCGGCATTCGATGCACATTTGTGCATGTTCTGTCGAATGAGATCAACACAATCGCCTAAATTTGCATTTTATTCACAGTGGTTTGGGGATGCGGATTACTCTCCAGTGATCTATTTGCTCTGAAAGTGGATCAAGCATCGGGGCAAGGATCCAGATCTCAGCGTTGTTCTGTCTGCAGGCAGAAAATCTGAATCTGATTTTTTTTCTGTCGATGAACCGAACACAACCTCTTGCAGGTCGCCAACGGTTGTTTGACAAGAATCTGGAGACTTACCACGAGACACCGGAATCAATGGCGTCTGGTACAAACTGCCAGTCTGAAGAAACTGGGCCACACTACACTGTGATAGGTGTGCTCTAGTGTGACGCAAAAGCTTTCTATTTGCATTTAGCAGATTACAGATTGGAGGAAGGTCTCAAATGGAATTGGATGTGGCTCCTATCAAGGATTGGATAGGAATCCGCTTGTGTAGGATTTGGCGTTTCCTTGTGACTCGGAGTGCACACACTACAAATCTTGTTGTGTGAGTCAAGTGGCCTCGAGTCCGCTGGTATCCAGTTGCAGATGTCCGTCTGGGTGAAGCAGCGAGTCCCGGTCTTTATCCCAGGCTTTGTGGCCACATTAGCTTGTGGACGTGAATTGCCCTGAGAATTCTCTTCAGTCACTCAGCGTAATTTTATGAATCGCTGCTCTACTTGCAACTGTTTCTGTCTGGATTTGTTCAGCTTTAAAGAACTTGATGAAAGTTGATACCTGCGTCGACCCACCAATTAGGCTTCGACTGCAGAGCGTGCGCTTTTCATTCAGGATTCTTCGTTTGAGTGCGTCTTTCCTTCGATGAATTTCTGTTTGTGGCTGAGACCGTTTCGGTTCTCAGTGCCACCAACACTGCACCCTTTGCAAGTAATCAGCCTTTCACAGCACGATTGACTTCAAGAGAGCACTGAAATCGTGGATCTTCCCGGAGTTTCAGGTCCTTGAGCGGGGAAGAAGATCTGTTTGCTGGCGCGCGCTCAGTATTGTGTGCTGCTCTTGTGACATCAACCCAAATTAAATTGTAACGTGAAGCTGCGTCCGCCTGTAGAAGCCGAGGAAAGTTTCGAAGTCCTTCCCAGTTCCAACTGAAACGACTCAGTCGTCATCGTCGTCAATGTTTGCGTTGACAAGTCGCGCACAAACTTGCTTTTGCGTTGGAACCACGATTCCACAGACACATGTGCTGGGGAGAGTTCTGTTGTGAAGCAGAGTGCTTGAACGCGGACTCCAAATTGCGGGTTCACAAGTTCTCCAAGCTTCATATCGAACAGTCGCAGCCCGCCGGTCTGAATGGGAAGCTTTGTCTGCGACAGATTTTGCGATTTCCCCCGGAGGACGGACTGCGTATCATGTCCGGTGCGCTCTGAGTGCAGATAACCTGCGCGCTCTCTGACGCGAACATTATTGGCCGCTTGACACGTGATGGGCGGGGACTTCAATCAAGGTGCTGTACTGGGCGAAGTGAATGCAATCCGTACGGGAAGAATGTTGCTGCAAAGACAAAATGTTTGGGATCTGTCTAGTTTGTACAGCCGGAACTTTTCTTTGAGATGTTCAAGAAGTTGCAGGCCTCCGTCTGCGAGATGGCAAATTTATCTCCCCACCTGCCTTGAAGTGACCGTAAACGTCCTTGATGAATGTCATTCATTGTCAGCTGCCATGCGAGAACCTTTCCCGGTGATGGCTTGCTGGCGTTAACACTGCGTGTCGTTGCGGCTGCCGTGTCGGCACAAGTTCAGGCTGCAAAACTCCACTAAATCTACCACTGAAGAGCTGATTTGCCGCAGACGTGCTTCGTAAAAGGTTGACTCACACAACACAAAAGAACCTTTTGACAAGCGGGAATCTGCCTTCTGTAAAGTTCCACACATTTTGAAATAATGCTGCTTTTTTCAAAACACGTATCTCTCCAGAAGCAGGACAAACGTTTTTTCCAAACATTTCTGCCTGAGTCAACATTTGCTGGTCAGCAGTAACCAGAAGGGAGTTGCATGTTCTGACACACATCAAAGACGCATTGGATGGGTGGAGGATCTATCACGTCGTGATGTTCGATTTCGACGAAAGGCGCAGAACGACAAATGCTTGGGTGGACTTGTGGCAGTGAACAATAACCTTTTCCTGGAGGGGAGGGGGGAGAGAACCCATTTCTGCTGCATGGAAGATTTAGTTACAACCCAAGAGGTAAAGAGTGGTGGTCTCTACGAAGACCGATTTTCAATTTGTGCACTGATCTGAGGCCAAAATCTCAAACTCGGTGAATATTTTTGCGGAGGCTGGATTGCATCGAAATGTAGATTGACATACTGTGTCGCCATGAAGGTGTTCTGTGTCGTGTCGAGATGGATCGTCAGGTGACGTTCAACGAGTCGCAGGGGACTCGAAGCTTTTAATACAAGTGATAGTCGCCATAAAGTGTTAGCGATGGACCTGGTTAGCTTTTGTGGAAAGGGATTATTTTTCTTTTTAAGACACCAGTGTGGTTTGCCGGCACAGGTGGTTTTTTCATCGTGTTCCGGTGTGGGGGGAAAGTCCACACAGCAATTGAACTTTTGTAGGAGCCACAGTCCATCCATCTGCACGATGCTCACCAAAGCTTTGAAACCATACAGGCCAAAATCTCCAAAAACGAGTTCAGTTGATCCCTGTCTGAATTTGCATCCCAGTGTACGAGCCTGCAGTTGGCTGCACGGGCAAACGTTATGAAAACAAAACCATTGGCGCTGTTGTTGTTGCAAGACTCGGTTGGACCGAGAATGGACATACAATAGACATGGCCGTCATGCAATACTGACGAAGCTTGATGAAGTGGTCAGCCTTGAAATGAACAGATTTGCTGCTTGTGTTAACTCCGAGACGCTTAGACGGATTCAATTTTACTTTCAAGCGAACAAGTCTTTCAAGATGTTTCTCCAAGGCGAATACTCTTTCCTCTGCGCAGACAGAGGCTCGTGGATTGCTGCGCGTTGTTATGTTGTCGGGATCGATGCCGCCTGGAGCCACGTTTGTTCCTCAATGAAGGCGGGCAGGAGGACACGGGGACACTTTCTCTGCTGCCGTTTGAAATGGCGGCTTGAAAAAGAAAGTGAAGAGCTTCAGTATGTTTCTGTCGTTACTTTGAAATCTATTGCAGGAACGCAAAAGCCTTCGCGCACGGTTTGCCACCATCCAGACTGACAGCGAAAAACGAACGACACAAAGAGGGACAAAGATGCATGTGTACGGCTGAAGTCATCTTGCATCGAAACTGCACAAAATGTGCGTGTGGATTGAACACTATGTACCATTTCCTTGTGATTTCCTTGGTAGAAGTGTCAAATCTTTGCATTGATGTCTGCAGTGGTTGTGCCTCATTTGTGGAGTCTACGTCCATTGATGCCCACTTCACATGCAGACGGTTTGTGACTCAAAACTGGAGTCCACCTGACAAAGTTGACGTCGTGGCCGTCAATCTCGTGTCTCAGGAGGACGAAGTGTGCTTCTCATGTCATGCACGAACACAAACACTTCCAGATGAGTCATGCCTGACATTGGGGTGATTTTTTTGTTTGTGGCTGCATGGTTTGCTTTGAATTAATCGAAACGAAGATCGGTGGAGTTGTCGTCGCGTGTTTCGAGAAAGAACCTTTTGCTGACTGCACCTATCTTCGAGATAATGACAAGCACTGAACCAGTGAAAGTTCAAAACCATGACTCCAGGTTCCCCCTCAAGAAGACTCGTCAGGCGACAAGAGGGTCATAGACCTCCACAAGGAGCACTTTTGGGTTTTTGAGTGCTCATTTTCTTTTCAAAGCAGTTGAGTAAAGACCCAAGTTTTTTCTCGAACCGTGTCTTGGTGCAAGAACTTTTAGAACGGCACACCGAGTACAAAAACACAGAGAACCAGCAAGCCGTCCTACGTGTACATAGTACATGGTACATAGTGTCCTACGTCCTACGAGTTTTTCTGATCTGTACTCTGCTTCAGTAATGAGCTGTTCAGATCAACAAGTGCTGCTCATGTCGGTGCTCACAGAACAAGAAAAACTGAATCAAAATTTGAGAATACTCAAGTGCGAGGATGCATTTAAAATTTGAGGTTCTCCCATGGCCTCAAAATTCAACTGAAGCTCAATGGCCTGTCTCCAAATGCACGTGCTTCCGAGCCTTCTGTGATGAAATGTCCTGAAGGTGGTCAAAAAGGAGCAAGCCATCCGTTGTTGTGGTCGCGGTTAATGTCTTCACAGTGCAGTACAAAAGCTGTGGACGAGTTGGGAATGTAATTAGACGGAAAGTATCCGCTGACGACCCAAGTCACCTCTTTGAGAAGTCCGTACTCCGCACGACTCGACGCTTCCAAGCTTCGAGACCTGAGGTGAAAATGCTGCGAACAACTTGATGACGTTCTGTGAAGGACAGAAAAACTTTGCCTGGGCCAGTTGTTGGATGTGCGTGCGTGTCACACATTGTCCTCAGGTGTGACCGATTTGATCCCTCCATTGAAGCAGGGTCCACACGAGGGAAAGCTTCGCCAAAAATTGACTGTACGTGCTGCGTCTTGCTGCAAATGCAAATGTTTGAAATCGGCAGTACAGTCCAGTTTCCTGGTCCGTCTCTGTCTTGTTGTCTTAAAGGACGAAGGGGAGTGTGTAAATTTGCAGCTTGTGTCGTCTCACGCCCTTCTCAAATGAGTCAGTGATACCGTACCTGTGACGCGCACTTTTTGCTGAAAAATGCCTTTGTAATGAGAACACTTTCCACATCAAAGGAGCGTGCAGCCTACAAAATTCATTCTTATGTGAGACAGACTGACGCAACAGTTAGAGGTGCATCAGTCCAACTCTTTCCAGGCGAACCACACTGCATGATGTCAAGCTGCACTTCACACAGACCACTGAGCCCTAATTGAGAAGTGTTCAGAATTATCTGCGCTGGAGACTGGCACTAATCACTTGGTGTGCACAAGGCTCGTATCTGCGGAGCAGGGTGACTGATCATTGTCACCATTACCGCTGTGGTGCACAAACAAGGTGAAAGGCTAAAAGCTGTCTCTCTTAACTAACACTTTGGGATGAAATATATGTCGTGCCTGCTTTGTGCGGTTCCTTCCCCATTCAAACCTCACAAGAGGAAAATGGTCGCGTGCGTGGTGTCGACATTGGGGCTGCTACCGCAGTAGATTCTGTGTGCGGATGGAAGATTCAAAAGAATTTATTCACACTGCGTGTTCGGAAATTATTTATTGGCGGATTGCTTGTCGATGGGACTATCCGATGAGATCGAATGATTCCCGGAGTGGGTGACTGAGAATGATTTGTGTGTGGACAAAGGCGACGACATGCAGACGTGGGTTTCGGCTTCAATGACGGCAAGCCCTGCGGTTTCTGAGAAAGGGACTTTGTCTTCGGTCAGAAACAAAGCTCCAGAGTTCGCACCAAAAAAGCAACAGTTCTGCGTGTATGTCGTTGTGCTTCAGCGATGATCATGCAGAAGACGGTTGGTCGAAGTGCAAGGGAAGAAATTTTTCTGGCCGTGTTGATTGGGTTCAATTCTTATCTGGGCATGCATGTGTTGCAGAAAATGCTGTGAACAGCATGTTGTGAAGACGGAGGCACCACAATCAACCGGAGATAAAGCTACCTTTCTGGAATCACTGTGTTTTGGCCTTGTGACAAGCTGCGTGAAACCAATTTTCTGTTGTGTTTTGTTCGTCATGTTTTCATATTTCTGTGAGGGAAAGTGGAAAACCAGTGGATTCAGGCTGTTTGAATTCAATAACCCACACAATGGCAAGTCTTTTCCCACTCTCTTGTTGGTGCACATAATTGTCCATGATTATGGGCATACAGATGAACAGGTTTTATGGTTTGTCCAGCAATCAAGCAGATGTATTTTCGTGCCTCTGTGCCTCTTTTGAAAGCTATCACAGTAATTCTGTTGGGTACTGAAGCCATCTTTATGAAAACAAATTTGTTTCGGGTTCATAGGTTCCGTGTTTCGCCTGGATCAACACAAAGCGACCGCGTAATTCCTTACCAAAACGAGCAAAATGTCTCTGCACAAAGCTGAATGCAGGAAAATATCAACGCAGACGCTGTTGCTGTCATGTGGGGGATACATGAGTGGTGGGGTCCTCAGTTGCATCCCATTTTCCTCGGCTGGATGCCTTTCCTTCAGTCAGAGTTCTTCAATTGAGAGAATCTTTGTTGTCGGTCTGCGACACAAAGAACATCCGCGCAGAACACCATGTGATGTTGTCATTTCCACGTTTGTGATTTTCAAAATGTTGAGTCTGGCAGGACATTAATTTGACGTCTTTTCTCAAATGAAATTTGTTCTTGGGAAATTCGAAAATTTGTGTTTGATTTGGCGGCGACGAACGCAATTGTTTCTTTCGACGGTGCCGACCCCACCCCCTGTTATTCTTCAGTCTTTGCATCACTTGGCGTTGGAACACTTTCAAGAACTGTTTTTCATTGCTGTCTTCAGAAAAGAACAATCGAATTCAGGGCGACGTCTTGGCGATACTTCCCACACGTGTGTCAAATGTCCTGAAACTCAATATGTTTCGGAACAAAATCACCGTTCCAGCTTTCATCTTGTGACAGAATAAAGTTTGGCTTGCTTTCGTCAGAGATATTTTGGTGGGATGCTTGTGTTTTCTGTGTTAGAATGCGATGATCATTCGACACACAAGAGATCGGCCGTGAGGAAGCTTCGCATTTTGATGTCGCCAAACGATGAAATCGGAATTCAATTGCGCGTTGATCTGCCCAAACCACCCGTGATTTGTTCTCATTGTGCTCAATCGGATTGTATCACGTAGCAGTGCCATCGTTTTGGTGTTGTTCATTTGTTTTCTTTGACAATCACGTTGCGTGTTTTGTTGAGATCAGACCTCAGCACGCCATTATGCACAACAATTACTCAAAATGTATCAAAAGGAGTGCGTTGGGACCAGGGGATATTCTGGTCGAGTTTACAGCTTGCTGAAATCCGATTCTCGTTTGAGTGCATTAGTACGTTTGTGTTCACGGTTATGATCCGTTGCAGAGTCAGTCATGAACCCTTCTCTCTGCTATGAAAGATAAAACCTGTCTGCGACGTCAGTTGTCGGCCTTTTGGGTGCAATAAACCCGACCTTGATCAGGCCGCTTGACTAGTCGCACCGCTTTGCAGTGGAATCCGAGGATTGCATGCCACATGTCCGTAAAACGTACGTGGCTTTCGAGCAACACCCTGACCAAGCCCTCTGGAGATGAAAAGAGTGCGAACCCGAAGTTAGACCTGCTGCAGAATCAAACTCACGCCATCAGATCTTGTCAGGTGTGTTTTTGACGACCATACCTGTTCCGCGAACAACACCGAATTTCAGTGCAGTTGCTGCCCTGTCCGGTAGGTCTGGAAGCGGGAAAAAAGACGAGCCGTGGTTCCACGAATGTCGTGCGTTCAGTTCAATGTTCATGCCGTCTCAGGAGATCGCGGGTTTAATCAATCACATCGGACGGAAGTTTGTAAAGCAAGCTTCAGACAGATTGCCTGTGCACAAATAAGTTGAGGCGGATCCGTGTTTTGTTGAAAAGGTAACCTTTCACATCGAAACAGCTCACTGTCCAGTTACGTACCTACTCAGAACATGGATAATTCTTGTGCCTCCGCGGACAAACAATCAGTGTCTTTCAGTTTGTTTCTCATCGGTGTGTCTGGCTTTTTGGTGATTTGTTGGAAAGTCGTCACCAGACAAGAACAAGCCGGTGTCTGGACAAAAAGCAACATCGACTGGCGTTCGCTTCGTTAAGTGCTCACAGCTTACGTGTGAAAATCTGAGAATCTCCTTCCCCTTCTTGCGTTCGGGGGCAAAATTAATGTTCGACATGAACAAAGACGTGCTGAAAGGGGGCAAGAAAATTCAATCCGCAACAGGTGTGCCCAGAACAGGAACTGTTGTGATCTGAAGTTGACAAAAAGCACACGAGACACAAAATTGAAGTGAAGGTCAAACATTTGCAAACACAAAACCCGAGCTGATCAGGTCAAAAAGGGGGTTTTGGTCAAAAGTTAAGAAGTGGTGGATTCTGAGTTCCGAAGTTCCTTGGTTTCAAACTCGCTACATTGGCATAAAGACAGGACAAGTTTTTGATGTGAAGTTCAGAGTAGAAAGTTGCAGGCCAAGCGGTTTCGTTTTTGTCTTATTTCTTCAAATTTGACTTTGACAGGTTCTTCTCCGAATTCTGGATCCTGTTTTTCAGTACAGGATGAGTTTTATGTGTAAAAAAGAAAAAATTTTGAAAATGAAACACGCTCCAAGTGGTTTGCAACGCTGAGGAGATCGCGTGCCTTCATGGTGTGGGTGTTCTTGTTTTGGCATTGCTTGGTGCGTGGTGACTAGGATTGGAATGGGCTCGCAGTTCGTGACAACCGCCTCGCTGGATGGAGCAACAAAACATCAAAGGTCTTCCAAATAAGATCTACTCTGCCACGTAATGGACGGAAGAGTTGAGAACTGCAGGGTTCGGGAACAAAAATTTGTGAGCCTCATTGATTCGGAGAAACAATTCCACACAACCGAGTCAGTGACAGTTATCGAAGTTGTGTGATTACCACGAGGCGAGTGCAGCTCTCGGGCAGCAGGCTGCTGTTGTAATGAGCTGGTTGGTCAGTAGTATAGCGCCTCTGCCGAAAGGCCGCGTGTTTCCGTTTGGAAGGTCAATGACTCTCTCTGCCTTTTCCCCGCAGCGTATTGGCAAAGTTCCCTTCTGGTGTTAGAGTTTGGAACATTGTTGTTCCAAAAGTAACTCAGCGGACGGGATTTCCCTTCAGCTCCTCCATTCGGGAAACAAACTTGTTTTGAAAAATTAGAAAGTGAGGTTTTTCACACGGAGCCGCCGCCATTGTCGGTTTATCTCTTTGGGATACAGACAATACAATATTTATACACGCTGGGCATATAAATTACGGTTTGATACCCGCTCAGTGGCGTTTACCATAATCACACCATAAGCTTTGTCAGCTGTGTAATTAGTGATTAAAGCCAGACTTTCCGTGGGAGGTTCAAGGTTAAAATACGGTGCGTGATCATTATCTTGATGAGCACTTCGGATTTGCTCTGCAAAAAAGCGGTGGTACTCAAACTTCGGAAATCTTATGAAGCCACACGAACGATAAACGTGCGAATGGACGTCGTCCATCAGGAGCTTCACGTTAGCTGGTCGGCTGGGTACACGGCGCAGAAAGTGGCTCTTCAGTTCTGTGAAAGGACCGTCGAACATGTTGACCTCAAGTCTTGTGGACGTGGATTATCCGCTTCCCTGAACCACACCGTCGTAATGAACGTTCTGCGGATAAGGACCAGAGCAAAATGTGTGTGCATGCAGTCTAATTAAGATATTCCCGGAGATGTTTCATGAATCAATTATCTGAACCGTTCATGTCAATTAAAGGAAATCATACTTATTGAGCAGCAACTTGATGGTTCCTCGGAAACGGATGAAATATCCTGATCTTCATCGAGGTGCACGTTAAATTGGGTTGATCAAAATAAGTAGGGCTCGCAACAAGTAAGGCAAGTGGATTATTGTGTCAATGCGGGGCAACTGGTTATCGCGCTGATATTGCATTGTGGGGTTCCTCCGAGAACCAGAGCGCCGCATTTCTGCAGCTGAATTTCCACATAAGGAAGAAAGCGACATCGCAAAGAAGTGGGATTTCCAGTTTGCAAAGTACCGAAAGTGTCGCAGAACACTCATCACACACCAGTGGTACCCAGCTGGGCCACACAATGGGTTCTCCAGAAGACGTGCGAGAAGTGAACATGGCGTGACCGAGTTCTACCCAGACTGTCAGAAACAGTGGGGACACTTTTCTCACGGACAAAATCGTCCAAAGGTCTGTAAGGCTGCAGAAACACAAGAAAAACCTGCAAACGAAAGAAGCTGTTGTTGAGAAATATTTGATCATTCCGAATTTCTCACATGCTGTTCGGCAGAATGGATCCTTTGCGTGCGCGTCGAGAAAAGCTGCGCATATTGTGTGATGTGAGCTGGAATGCAAACAGACAGTGACACAAAAGCGTTACCCAAGAAAGCTTTCTTTCTCTTTCCAAATCCGATTTCAAGACCCAGTCTGTATCTTGCAGATATGTTCAAACGAGTCGTCACGATCGTATTTCCATTACCATCTTCGCTGCAGTCCTCGGTCTTTTTCTATTTCCTAATTGTTAGTCTCTTCTGGTCTCAAGAAGACGAGTGTTTCTGCCTTTGGCAGGTAACTACCACTTCAAAGACGGCAACAAATTAGATTCACATTGGTTATTGGCTCAGCAAATCAACTTCAAAAGGCAATGAGCTGTTTTCTGCTAATTTACGCTGCACAGTTGTGTGGCCAATTATGGGGAGTTGGTGGCCCGCAGTTCCTCCACGGTGTTAAAGCTGAAATTAATCTCTATCACTTCGCTACAGTGTGAAGAGGGTCATTCATCAGCAGCCACTGTGCATTGTAATCGTGCCGTTGGTATGCATGAGACGGAATATTGTAGATTGTACCTTTGGAGGTTTGTCGCATTTTGATCCTGCTTTATGCAGTGGTTGGCGCGATCGCTCACAGGCACTGAATGCAACAAGGACTCTCCACTCAGAACCTCCCGAGACAAATGGAGCCTTTCTTCCGGAGAATCATGGTCGCGCCACGACCCTCCTCATCCTGATCACGGCTCGCTTCGGTACACATCCCTCATTCTACCTCTTCATCGGCAAAAACAAGAACATTTCCGCTTGTGGTTCTGTTCCCAGTCTTTGGTAAAACAGACACCAGGCGGTTCCGCTTTCTTTCAAACAACGAAGACTGCGGGTAGAAGGCAATCGATTGCGCATGTGTCAGAGACAGACTGAGCAGGAGCACAGGCTCACATGCTGCTCGAGTGTACTTGTTCACACCATCCTGATGTTCCTGCAAATGAACTGTCCTTTTCATCTGAGTCTCTAGTGCCTGTTAGCGTTGGCTCGTGTCTCATGCTTGGCATTGGCCCTTCACTTTTTCAGGCCTTTTGCAACAATATCGTATTTGTGCGTTTCTTGCAAAATGGTTATTTCATGCAGAATTGTGTTTTAACTAGTTTTCCTTTTCTCAAAATGTGAAGAGTCCAGGGACTTTGCAGAAACCTTTCCGTCCACACACGCAACATTTGTTAACGGCGTTTTTGGCTGTAAAATAACTTTCATTGGGGTCTGTGGTGCTTTTATTGACCACACATCAATGCGAAGGGAAGAAGTTGCCTGGGATCGGTCGATAGAGCATCAAATGGACCTCTTCTTGTCTCAGGCACCTCTGCACGTTATCGTTAAGTAAATTAGCTTGTCTTTCCTAACCTGCTGTGAAACAGTTCCAACCGGAATGGAGTCACTGGTCAGAGACTTGGCCAGCCAAGCAATTGGTCCGTCACCACCAAAGCGAGCTTCCTGCGTGACATCTGTGAAAATGCCGGTTGTGTTCCCCACGGGGCGATCCAGGATTTGGAATAGGGCGGCGACTGGGGTGTGAAAGTCCTTGTGGCAGTGCAAAAAGGAAGGTACGTAAATGACCGTTTCCTTGCGCCTGGGAACCTGGCCTCTGTGAGGTATGATGAACACGACATTCGGAAAGCACAGCCAAGAACCTGCTTGTCGTAGCGTTTTTGTCTCCACTGAATCGTACGTTCGAAATCTCACAGAAAGCCATGCTCTGTGAGCTTGCAGGCAGAAAGACGCACAATGTGCGCAGAAGCTTTTCAAAACACGAAAGCACCGTGTTGAATGAGGGAAAGCCGCGGTCTTTTGTTCCTTTGTGGCGTGAATCGTGGCTCAGTGGCTCGAGTTGTTGGCTGCTGAAACATTGACTTCAGTCACTTCCAACGGATGATTGGATCACACGAAGCCTGAATTATGAGGCTGAACGCGCAATAAATCCGTGCTGAACAGTAAAGTTGTTGAAGGTGGAGAAGGTTCAGGAGCCATAATTATTGGGCATGAGGTTGGGTGTTTGTCCTTTTGGATGGACTGGCCAATTCCAAGGTTCACCCAGGTTCTTAAAAGATGACCTCTCAGTGGAGCACCCTGGTCGTGTTTTGAACGCTACCCACAGAGTGGCCCTGCGATATCGACAGAAACATACACTTGTATTTCCAGAATATGTTTGGCCCTCGGGTCGAGCACAGCTGCTGCAATGGATTCGACAGATTCGGTGGGGCGTGGTCCTGCGGAACGACGCGCGTTTGAATGTTGAAGTTTTGGGAAGTGCTGCTCACTGTCACTGTGAGGATCGATGCAGCTCTGCTGAGCAGGCTAAATTTGGCAAAGGTTGCGCCATCCCTGTCCTCGTGTGAAAGAGAGGAAGTCATTAGTAACTTGATTAGTGACGAGACTAGATGAAGAAAATACGCCGTGCCAAACGAAGCAACGACAACCTCACGCAAGAGCCAGTTTCAGCACGAGTTCCGTCATGGAGAAACGCACACGGAAACTTTGCTTTGGCTACATAATGTCGCAAGGTGGTTTTTGAAAGAGCCTGGTTTCCACTTCTCCAGCTGATAACGATGTTGGAGTCAAACACCTGAGTCTTGAAAATGATGTATTTTTTGGTTCATCGCTTTGTTTTGTGGATCTCAAAGAACATTTCCTTCTTGCAAACATTTTCTTCCGCACGCGTGAAAGTAAACAACAGCTGTCTTGCTGAAAACCCCGCAGAAGGCAGAGGGTGACGGCTTGTTGTGTGAGCGGAAACAGAGCTGCAGGCCACGCAGAATAGGTACCTGAGCGACGTTGAGACGGCAGAGTCAATCAGACCTTCGTTTCCGCCTCAACAGCCTTGTTTGTGTCATTTTCAACGATGAGATAAGTGCTGTTTGGTTTTGGGCGGACAGAAACATATCGCTTCGTTATTCCAACGGAATATTCATCAGGAAAACACGACACGTACTTTGTTATACTTGGTTGTATCGTCATTAAAGCTGTCCGGGTGTGATTGATCGCGCCCTGTTGCTTCAGACTAATATGCTGTCATTTCCTCTGATAAATGTCTTTTGGATCAACTTCGTTCATAAGTTTTCCGATTTTGCTTCTTTTCGATTACAGGAAATGTGAATGTTGTTTTCGCAACATCATAATTTCGATTGATAAATCCACGCAGGTCGGGAAGGTCTCCCTGTTGCGACACACTGTCTCAAGTTGATAAAGGGGAAATTTGTTGTTTGGTGTAACCGGATTGGGTTCGGGAGTGGGAGTTAAATTGTGCCCAATCCGGATTTACCTAAAGTTACTCAGGATTTCTTTCTCATATTTCGTGGATGTGTGGAAATCCGCTCACGTCTCGGTGGGTGTCGCGTGGAGTGCGGCGATGTCGGAGCGCGGCCCCCGGCCGAGCGCCGCAGCGGCCGGAGATGCGGCACCAATTATTGAAAGGAGCGGAAGAGTGTTGTCACAACTGGCAGGAAACTCTTCGGACAGAGACAATCAATCGTCAAAGGGTCACAACCAAACTGAGGCACAAGCAATTCGGTTATTTTTCACAAACTCTGTCGCTAAACGCATTTATGTACAAGTCTTTCATTATCCTCTGGCAAGACGCACAATAACACCGAGTCCAGGAGCCGTTGAAATGTTCACGCAAACTCAATTGCCCATCCAGGGCGCACGCTTTTTTGGTGTCACTGACAGGATGCAAACTGCTGAATTCCTATTTGGTGGCCATAATTTTTTCTGTCGTCCGTGGACGAATCACCGTGTCGCATGTGGACAAGTTTCTCGGGGAGACTCCCACATCAGCCCCACCAACTGGTGGCCAGATTCACCACACCAACTGGAGGTTGGGCCGCCCATTCCTTCATTCAGTATTTTCAGATTTGATACACATACATTGATATGCACAAAATGGAATCACACCATCTGTGTCAAGGAAATCTGATGTTTCTCGCCCTCTTTGAGACTCCAGTTGGGCCGGTGTTTTCCTGCACTGCAGATTTTTTTTTTTGACTGCGGGATCTGTTCGTTTTACAACCGTGATCTCGTAACCAGCAACTCCCACGCCGTCCAAGTGGTTTTGCTCCTTGATTGACTCTGCAAATTGCCTTTGCAGATGGTGACATTTGCCTCGGAATTCAGACACAGCGTCGCTGATGTGATTCTGTCCAATCCGCTTCTCAGTTGGTTGTCGTACGAGCGCACTTCACGCGACAAACAGAAAACCTTGAAAACTTAGCGTACCGAAAAGCGATCTGGCCACCCTGGTTGCTGTGAGCACTGTTGGTGTGGTGGGACTGGTACTGGTGGACACACCTCTTGAAACTTGTAAAAAATACACGGTTGCAGAATATAGACAGTTCCCGCCACTTCGTGGGCGCGGTTTTTTTTTAAAGGAACTGTCCTTTTGTTTGTATTCTTCACATCTACTGGTCGCCATGGTGGGGGAAGATTCACCACACCAACTGGAAGGACTGGATGCATTTGGCGAACTTGGGGAGTTTCAGTGCACTTGGTGTCCTTGTTTTCTGTGCATGAGAAGAACTTTGGGCAAAAATCTGAGTGGTCATTTGTCCGCTGTTGCGGAGTGGCACGTGTCGTACGAAGTCCACGATGACTGATGCTGATTTGGTGAGGAACCTTTGATTGCCGGGAGCTTCCCGGAGCCGCAGGGTCAGCGGATCGGGAGAGAGAGACTCGAGCGCGGAGCAGCGCAGACGTTCGCGGCGACAATGCGTTCAATTAGCGGCGCCGCTAATAGCCAAGAAAAAGTCAAGACGGGGTATGTGAGCAGCTATCCACATCAAAGACGAGTACAAATTACCTTCTCCGCCTGGAGTAGCCAGGCAGATTGTCCCCAAATGTCAGCGGCTACATGCACCGTGATTACAGTTGTCGCACAAAGGGGAAGATTTAGCTAGTCGTCAGGAAGTCACTTCCTGCAGCCTGTTCTCCACCTGAGCAGCCTTTGTTCGAATGCGCTCGCTGACGAGCACGGCCTTTGCCGGTCTCCGTAAACAACACGAAATGTGTTTCCTGAAACGTGCCGCTGCAAAACTATTCACAAATTAGCAGGTACGAGTAGCACGTTGGTGTTCCAACGACAACAAATTGGCACCAAGTAGCCACTGTCTCTGCAGAGCGAGAACAGGCGTGAAAGGTTTTGCTCGACTTATGCCGCCTGAGACTCAGTCAATTGAGTAGCAGTTGACGGGTAAGGAGGCAGTAAATCGAGTGTAAAATAACTGTCCTCCACTTTATGCAATGCAATATGCAGGATTAAAGGATTCTGACAATAAATGCGCCTTTATGAGTGCTTATTGAATGGTTGTCTCGTAAAGAAGATTACAGCAAATGGACTATTTGACTTCTCTTGTAATCACTGGCCTGAATTACGAGGCTCCTGTACCTAGTGTACCAGAGTGGAGGGCCAATTTGTTGGATGTCTGTCGCAGATAATCGGTGGTCATGGAAGACTCCTCGGAGCAGATGTTGGTCTCGCCATTAATTTCTTTACACAGCGAGTGCTTGAAGTGCGCGTCTGGATGCTGTTCCACGTTCAGGGTTCCCAGAGGAAGAACGAAGCTGTGCGGAAGGGTGTACGGTTCTTGCCTCAACGGACACCCTCCGACAGTGAACATTGTCAAGTTGTGAGTACAGGGATCTCACACACGTTGCTCACAGGGCCGTGTCGAGACAGCACAGTTGTAGAATAGAATTGAACACCCGTTGGCTACTGTGCATTGGCACTCGTAACATCACTGTTGTTCAATGTGGCCACGGACCATGACAGTCAACGGTGCCACGGTGCACCACATTGCTCACAAAAGGGGTGCAAAGTGCAGTGGAATCAACAACTTTGAAATACCGTGTGGCACGACACAAGGAGTGAAGAGGCGATGTTGTGCCTGAACCTCGCTTATTGTTTTCTTTGTTGGACGCTACTCCACTGTGATATCTCGGCAGGAAAGAAAACAGTAGAAGAAGCACATTGCAAAGCCTCGAACCAGACAACTCCACCGGCGCGCTGTGCTACGCCTACCGCATGCAAACACGAGAACTGAGATGCTTTTTGGAGTTCTCCCTGTGGAAAGAAACGCGGTTAAGGTATCCCATAAGAATGTTTATGTCCTAATTTTGGTGTGGAAAAGCTTGTCATGACGAGCAAAGTGACACAATACGGTCTCATGATCACTCCCAGAAGAGGCATTCGGAGGCCGCGGCCCCTTGGCCAGATTGCAAGTCCAATTCTCATGGCCTTTTCTGCACACGAAGACGTGTGTCATTTGTGTAGTCGAGTGATATGAAGAGTTTTTGGCCTTTTGTCTGTCGAAACGAGTGAGCTTGTTGTTACCAAAAGCACCAGCGAATCCCAACAGAAACAAGGACCACAAATGCAATGTGGTGTTTTCAATGAAATAATTTGAACGCAGATTATGTTGTGATAGAAGTGGTGCTTGTAAAAAATATTCAACAATGATTTGATTTGGAGAATGAAAATGGTGCTTGAGTCATGTTGTTGAGCTGTCAGGTGAAGTGTCAGTTTCTATTTTTCCACAAATTTCATTGACGTGGGTGTGATGAATTGATTATGATGTCATTGCATTGCTGTTCGCTGGTCAGCATCAACGAGCACAGATTCTTTTGCTCGCAATGTTCCTTCTGTCATTCTTGCATTGTCAGGCGCAGCCTGAGTCCCAACAAATCGTCACGCCTTTCACTCAGCAGCTGGGTTTTTCTTGCGGAGTTTTTCAATTCCCCAGGTTCTGTGGTGGGCATGCAGGGTGGGTGGGTTCGTTTGTGTCATACAACTCCCAGCGACAAACGGTGGGTTGGAAGCCTAAACATGGCTTTGACAGCGTAGAACAGCATTGCTTGAATGGATTAGTGATGTGGTCGGCTCCGCCGAAGGAAAATATCAGACCCGGAGGTTGGAGCTAAAGACAGACTGCACGGCAAATTTGATTGATGTGGCAGAGTCTTGAAGGAATCTCATGTACAAATACTCAAGATTGGTTGCCATGTGAATACTCATGATATTTATTGCCTTTCACAATCTCACACGCACAAAAGGCCCTCTTTTAGAAATTACACCGTCAGACAGTGATTCCCTTCCCGTGCTTGGGACGCAAAAGAGTTCGTTGCTTCAACTCCATGACGTCTCCCAAGCAGCTAAATCTGTTCGGAAAACTTTCGATCAGTGGCCTTTGGAGCTGTTGTTGCAGTTTAATCTTCAGAATTTTTTTGAGCGTTGGCCGATTTCTTTGCAGCATAACACCCATCTAATTGACGCGTGCCCGACACTGTACAAAAGTAGTTCCTGTGAAATCACACAATGACTTTTTGATACCTTTGGTCGAGAAAGGAGTTGTGTGATTGAACAGGAACCCTTTTTGTGAGGTGGGAACCCATTTCTACCATAATGCGAGCACATATGACTGGTTCTGTGATCGCAGAGTTGTAGAACGAAGAATCCACTGATCAGCACGTGGAACCGCTTTCTGCGTCAGCTGCCGTTTGTTCCAAACGTCTGAACAGGAAAAGCCATCGGTCTTGCTGCACCTTTGAAGGGAGAGAGGAAACGAGGTTCGCCTGCAGGTTTACAGGTTGTCGTGCGCAATTGCGGGAAATTTATTGAACGACATCGATAACAGATGAACAGTGTTGTGGTTCTGAGTTGATCGATTCTGACCCACTTCGCAACGTCCAGACACGATGTAATCTTGTGGGAGTCACATAAATTTTCATCCTGACGATATGGCTTCTGAATTTGTTTCAGCAGAGTCGATTTCAGGCAAGAAAGTTTCCTGGGTGCTGCACACTCCAGGTTATTGGTTGGATGTGGACGGCGGTTCTGTTTGCTCCGATATCAATCGAAGGTCGACATCCATCACACCATTTGCGAATTCTGTTTGTTTTGTCAAAGTCTTGAGTGAATTTTTGTTTCCTTATCCAAACTGAAAGCACTTTTCTCTTCTCAGAGATTGAACAAATCTTGGACAGACTGCCATCTTGACGATTCTGCCACCGTGACATATCTGCAGATAATCGAGTTTTCCCGCTGCACTCCACAGAAGGAACAGACAAAATTGATACAGAGATGAGGTCTGGAATTGCTGGAGGTCAACATTTACGCATTGAGGCTGGTGTGGGTTAATCTTGCCCGAGGACATCTCCAACTGCAAGTTTAAGCACAAGTCGTAGATATCCAAAGCAATCAATTCAAGTTAAGCCATTGCAATGTCTCCTCTAGTTGTAAGTTTGTGATTTATTTTCCTCGAGGCAGTGAGCGCTGCCAGAATCCACGAAAACTCAATTTGGACCCGCTCCACCAAACCGCAGCTTGTCATTGAGACAGTCACCTCCATTTTTTGCGGCTCTCGCAGATATCTGGGATTTGATGAAAAGAAACCAGTTTTCATTTGGTGAACCAAGTTTGGTGGGCTGTCAGTTCTTCATTCAGAAGCGCATCGGTATTCGCTTGTCACCGCGGCCTGTGATGTTCCATCATTAGATTGGCCGACTTCCCCTTCGGGCTCGGATTGCAAGACAAGTCTCTTCAAAAGTTCTGAACATTCGATGGGCTGTCAGTGAGATCCCGATGCTTTGAAGTTTGCAAGTTTAGATCTGAACGGTTTTGGTTGTTGGAACCAGCCTTTCGGTGCAAACAGCAAACTTGATGTTTTCAAGCAGGATCTCATGGTGTCTAGCGTTTTCTGAAGTTCACGTTCCAGGTTTCCGAGCTGGGAGCAAATAGAAACAAGTTCGTGAAGCACAATGGGCATTGGGACACTGTTTGGGTGATGAGCTCCACCTGTGACAAGTTGACTATGACACAATCGACTTGACCCTCCACTTCGAGAAACAATCAATTGTGTGTCCTCAGTTCGTGGTGACGGAGCAACGCCAATCGTACAAGTTTGTTCAGACTGAACCAGCTACAGCTCACCGATGAATGTTTGACAAGACTGTCTGTCCTTCGGAAACTGCAGAAGAAGATGAAATTCTCTTTCCTTCCGATGTCCGGCGGGAGGTTGAGGCCAGGATTGGACACGTGTGCAAACCCAGTCTGTGACACTGGCACAGGATATTACGTTAGAGGTAAACAATGGGAGTGAGGAGATGATCACCTCCGAGCTAAAAGCTCGGAGGTGATCATCTCCTCACTCCCATTGTTTACCACACATAAGGCCCCTGCTGTGCCATTGTCTGAGTTCTTGATTTAACAGTAGATTATCAAGTAATCTACTGTTTTGGAAGTGCACTGATGTCAAACCATTTAAGTCTTTTGTGTTAAATGGTTTGACATGGGTGCACTGGGC
>JAAUXT010002959.1_pt1 | contig 26861 bp, 26 predicted proteins | sample 7278171 | NCBI WGS metagenome assembly JAAUXT01 (sample SAMN14350112, study PRJNA611818) | marine sediment metagenome | isolation source: surface marine sediment (1.8m) | place: French Polynesia: Moorea | collected 2018-08
TCGTCCCGTCGAGGCAGATGCTCCTGCAGCGTTCATAGGCTGGGCCATTCCGCTCCTTTAGGAAAGGAACGACCCAGTGTTTATGTGCGTTTCCCACCATCGCCCCTTTTGTAATTTGTGATGCTTTGACGCTCAGCATCAGAATCTGGATAGAAGTGCGCCACTATAAAAATTATCCTAGTCAAGGCACCCCAATTTGCAGGTTAAACACGGCCCCAGCAGAAAACCTTCGCAGTTTTGGCACGTGTCCCGCCCTCGTCCGTCTGTCAAAGATTCGAGTTGTTTTCAGCAAAAACTATACCAAAAATTTCAGCTCACCAAATCGAAGGTTTGAATGCAGTTGTTTGGAGGAACAAACACGTTCTCATCGACTGTGTCCACCATGTTTGTGAACTCCAGAGTCATGCTGAAGCCCGGATCTGTAAAAGTCCGTTCATTCTTCACCGTGCAACATGTGAGTTCCCAGGGTTGCTGTCGTGAAGCATACAAACACAGTCGGTTTGAAAGGAGCTTCTCCTTTGTTGAACGGCGCGTCCGACACACGACGAATCTTGTTCCCCACAGGTGTCACAACCGGATATTGCACAGTAATACGAGCGGATGGGAACTCACCGGAGAAGGTCTCTTTGACGAGGTAGCAGAGCCCGTCGTCAGGGTCGGTGCGGACCTGCGTGTGCGTCACGTTTGGCTTGTTCTTGTCCCACAGCTGGACGGAGAGCTGCTCCTCGCCCGACCCGATATAGGCGCTCTCCAGCAGGGTGTTCGCCGCTGCACACCAATGAAACATCAACGTTTCGGGAGCAGATGACACCTTTTTTGAGTGAGCATACAACCATTTGAACAAGATCCGACCTCACAAAGAGAATGGGAGAATTGAAGTCTTTTCAAACTTGTGTTGTCAGTGCAGTTGTTGATGTGCAGTTGACGATGCGTTTTGGACAAACTCGGTGTGAGTGCTATCTCGTGAAAAAGACGCACTCATGAACAAGACGCACCCCAAAATTTGGCCCTGTTTCTGGTACCAAGGCCTTATGCTCGTGTAAAGACGCATCCCTTCTTTTGGTGTTCAATTTTGGGCAAAAAAGTGCATCTCATACACTGTACGGTATGTCAAGGGTCCTGCTTCCTGGATCAGCTCCTGGTTTGCAACTGAATAGACCCACCTGTAGCACAGGAACGAGTGAACGGATAGTTGGACGAGGACTGCAAACACAGGTTGCCCAGAGGCGGAATCACCAGGTACAGAAAGCCCTGTCACCACAAAGGGAACAAAAGATTCACAAAACACACTTGTGACGTTCCATGTGCTGGTAAACGAAATGGCCAGACACCAGTATCTCCAGTCCAACTTAAAAGAGCAAGGCACCCCGCTGAAAATGCAACCCAGATCCTGACTGAATGCCTGACCATGTCAGGCCTGAAATGACCAGACACCCATGTCTCCTGGTTTGGGGCGTTGGACCATTGCATTGCACAGGTGCATCCATCTTGCTCGAAAGAAAGAAACACATGTTTTGGCAATCTGAAATCAATGACAAGACAAAGTAACCATTCAACAAAGAATTATTCAACCAAAATTCACGTCGATGGCATTTACATGGTTGCAGGCTCCAAGGGTGAAGGAGAATTTGGGGTTGGCCTTGTTTGACGTCAAATGTTGCAGAAAGCACAAGTAGAGAACATTCTTCTCTCAAAGATTCTCCCTTTGGAGAGGGACCTGAACAGAGGCAAAGTTCATGGCAAACTTTGGGACTTTGTGCGTCTGTATCCGCCCCGCTACCCAACGGCTACACCATGCTTCTCACTTCAGTCCTTCAACAAGTATCTCCATTTGCGAAACAAGCACAAGCGCGTGCACACACACACACACACTGCACTGTCGTAACGATCATGTCTCTCACCTCTCTGAAGTCGATGATCGTTTTGAAGATTGTGATGAATCCTCGGTCTTTGAGGAACTCCAGAGCGATCAACTCGTTCGTCTGGTCCACCGACAACTGCGCGTTGCTCAACTACAAGATGCAAGTTCTTACACAACAGGCGTAAACTGCCATTGACGGGCAGGCTCCAAGAAGTACCACCAAAGGTCTGGTCGAAACAGGTCACAAGGAAAGCCAAAGCAAAACAAAAGCGAGCACTTGGATCAAAGTGTGTATTTTCCAGAGCATTTCAAAATTTTTCACCATGGCAAGGGTATAACTGGCCGAGAAATCGCGCTGAACATGCTTGCCGCAGTCACATTGCTCAAACAACTTCATCGGCATCGACACGCAGTTGAAATCGCCTACACCGCACCTTGAGACTGATGCCTGCCACATCACCGGTGACGGTGAGGTCGGACTGGAACGTCTCCGGGGAGCAGCACACCGCGGTCTGCGCCTCAGATCCGGAACTCGTCAGCATCAGCAGCACCACGGCAACCACCAACATCACGTCTACAGCTGCAACACACGGAACCATTTGCAACGAAGTCTATTGTACAGGACACAGCATCCGTTCCCTTGTTTGTTGCACCATTTGAAAGTTACATCAAATCGTCGTTTGTTTTGGAGCAAAACACAACTTCACCACACGAAGTTCGAAAAGTGTACTCACCAAAACAACAGGTTCTGTTGAAACTAAAAGTTGCAATCATGCACCCGAGTACAGAGCGAGGAATCTTTCGTCAAGTGACAGCTGGTCATTTTTCCAAGCGATAAACTCAAGTGCAAACCACAACTGAACCATATGAACACGGTTGAACCAAGTATTCCGGTATGTGCACACTGCACACCTACGTATCTCGGTCTGCAACAAGTGTCCGTTCACCTCCCATTCTTTACCCCAAGATATATCTGGCCGCACAACACAACTTCCAAAAAAGCAAACGTGTTATCTGGAGTGACACTATCTCAGCCACAAAACCAGGAGTTTGAATTGTGATGCGAGATTTTATTACAATGATGCTGATTTGTTTGTACAATGAAATGAATTCGACATTCACTGTAAACGATACAAATCACGTGACATAAAATGACCCAAAAAATCTGTTCTGCTTGTTGTCTGGGGACCCAATTTGCCAAAAACTCCCCGAAAAAGGTTTCGCTTTTGCTGTTCAACAAAACAAGTCACAACAAACTTTGGTTCAGCAAAGAAAAAAGTCGAATCCAAAAACTGGTGGACTTATTCAAGGCTGAATCTCTCTCTCTCTTTTTTTTTTTTGAAGATTCATCATCTCTCAAAACAGATTTGAGCAAAATCCCAATTTGTGCTTTTTTTGCAACAGGCCACAACATTTTCAATCAGCCAAAGTGACAAATAAAAACGTTTTGGCACCCCGCCTCCATTGTCTCTGCTGCGACAAAATGCGTTCTGCTTTGCTCGTTTCCTCTCATATCCTCTCTTACAGACTATTTCATGGAGATAAACCAAGTTATCTCTCGCCTCTTTCCATGCGCGACGTTTTAATCCTTGACAGCACAGAACAAAGAAATGGAATCATTCAGTAGTTGACATCGCTACAAAACCACAGCCGACTGTACAGCCATTGTCTATTCTAGATCCGGTAGTTCTTCGTCGTCGCTGTCTTCCTCGTCCGCCTGAAATGACGTGCGCAACTGAGATAATGCCAAGAAACAAACCCTTACGAACAGCTATGGCCGAGTTCAAACTGCCAGTGATTCTCCGTTTTTCGTTTGTGTCACGTCTTCAAATCCTGTCTCCACGAAACTCAGCAAGTTCTCGAATTCTACTTTTTTCCCGCCGCGGCGTTTCATCGTGGAAACTTGAGTACAAGATTGCTCCACTCACCTCTCCTCCCAAACCGGCAGGTGTGCTGTCCATGTCGCCCAGGCCTCCCATTCCGCCCATGCCCCCCATTCCGCCCATGCCCCCCATTCCGCCCATCTGACGCATCATCTGCAAGAGACGGTGTAACAATTTGTCACTTCGACGTATTCCAAGCAATTCAAAGAAAATTTCGTACGTTTTCGAGCTTTGTTGTTTGATCTACTTCGAGCCAAATCTGACGGCCAAGCAAAGAGAAGCGTCCTCAACTTCTCATCCAACCTTGGTCAAAGCATAAAAATGTGGTACCAACTTCACAACCCAAAGAATCAATTTTCCAACAGGCAATGACAAGGGTCAGAAGTTTGTAGTGAGAGATTGGGTATGACATTTGGCTGCCCAACAGTTGGCCACAAATGTATCAAATAGTGTAGTTGTGAGCTGTTTGCCACTTGTTGGCAAGTGAGGAGTTTTACACGCCCCAGACTTTTCGTTGTCCGTATTTCTCAGCCTTTTATTTCAAGGCAGCTTGGAATAGACTTCAGGTATTTTGATTCATAAGTGTTCATTCCTCCTTGGCCTGTTTTCCCTCCCGGTCTGTTTCAGAAAATCGGCACAAAAACGAGGCAGAAAAGTGGGCTGTGCTCTGGTCAAGATACACAGGGGCAGCTGCACACGTCGCGTTCCGCAGGGAAGCGACCACACGACATGGAGAAGACACCTGCCTCTTCGAGTTGCATGTCTTTGTTGTTTCCAGCTTCCTCGTCACTGTCGTCCTCATCTCGCCACTTGTCGAAGTCAGTCTTCAACCAGTGTTGCTGTGGAAGAAAGCCAAATCGTTGCGACACAAAACAAGAGTCCAGGAACCCTGTCCCATTGAGTTAACGTCACGAGAACATCAGCTCTGAGGTGGGTGGCTCCCTTTTGAAACTTGTCCAGAAACACACGGCAGCACGGGTGATGGAGTGAAAAGTGTACAACCCACTTCCGTCATTCACTAGATCTTCCCCCCATCTCGCCAACGTTCAGACGAAGACCAGACATTCATCACATGTCAAGCAAGGCTTGCATGACTCTGAGCGAAAGAATAAACAGCGAGACAGTGGGAACTCTGAACATCTGGATTTTGTTGGCATTTCGTAGCATTGCTTCAGAGCTTGTGTTCCGGAAAGACACCACACCACAAGGGAATTGGAATCCAGCGTTACTGTACGAAACTACCAGATTTTCCACTGGAATATCAGCCGCGCGCCGCGGCGTACATCACCTCGCAGCCGAATACATCAGAAAACCCAGCCCATCGGTGTTTTTGTTCACCGGAGGAGGGGAGGGGGGTCATGCAACGAAAACTTCACAGGCAAGGGGGGGGGGTAATTTCGTAAATTTACAAACCCACAAATTCACGTGATGAATAAATTCACAGGTCTTGTTGAGTTTTGCAAGAGGGGGGGGGGTGAGGGGTGATTTACAAAACCACGAATTCATATTCACAAACTCACAAATTCACGCGACGATAGAAATTTAAATGCACGTGCTTTGTTGATTTTTGCAAGCGGGGGGAGCTCCCACGGGACCCAGCCAGCCAGATAGATGGCACAACCAATATCAGCGCGGCTGACAAGCGGCAGTGATGAAAGCACCAGCCAGAGTGAAACGTGGCGGCGGAGGACATTTGCAGACCTGTTGAAAGAGTTCAAACCAAACCTTTTGTTTCTCTTTCAACAAACGTGGCCAATACGGCCCTTCTTCCTTCTTCTTCAGCATCACTGGAATATTGCGCGGCAACACAGCATATTTCGACTCCTGAAAAATACGAGAGTCGAGTTACCAGTTGTGAAGTCCACATTCAATCACCACACAAACACTCGAATTGAACAGGTCTGTGAACAAGGCTTCCTTGCAAACACATGGAGACTTAAAAAAAAAAATCCCTGACAGCAGACAGGTCACAATCCTCAATGACCAATTCACACGCGGTGGACCATTTTGATAACGGGCACAAAATAAAAACCCAATTGTGATTGAACCAGCTCGCTCATATTTTGCTTGTCACAACCTGCGGATTCTGTGTTCCCACTTCACTTACCGATGGGTTGATATCTGAGTAGAACTCCACGGTCAGCTCGTACACCTTCTTTTCAGGACCAGCCTTTCCCCTGTGGCAAACAGATGAGATGCAATGCAAATGGCAGCAGCAAGAACCCTGTGTGTGCGTGTGTGTGTGTGTGCGTGTGTGACAGACATACAGACATCGCCAGGCATGGCCCATTTTGGTCAAACTTGAGTTCCAAGAGTCGTCTGCACCGGTGTCGTCCACTCCAACTGTATATTTGACGCCCGCGTCATCCTCACGCTGCGGGAACTTGCGGAAACAAATTTTTCTTGGAAACATGAACTCCTCCCCCGCAGTAAACACACAGATCTGAGAGAAAAGTGTTACTTGAAATGAAGTTTGTTGTCTTCTATTTTGATTTCTGGTTCTTTCGCGTCTTCCACGTTGAAGGTGAGGTAGATTTTGTCCTGCCTCTGGGCCCAGATGACCGACGGACACAAAACACTGCAAATACAACAAATGTTTCTCTCTTGTCTTGTAAGAAAGCGTCTGCAATTATGAGTCGAGTATACAGTAATTCAGATGAATCTTGGGGTCAACTATACAGCAGAAAGAAGAATAACAAATGGCCAAAAACAACGAGCCCGCAGCACCGTACAGCAGCCCAAACAAGCGATGGCTGCCTGCCTGTCAGGACCTGTTGTCTTACCCAAACCAACCATAAGTTACTATGCCTTCCAAGTTGAGGGTAAAACAATGGTTGATCACTTTGCGCCCCACCCCTCTTGAGGTGAAGCAACCAACCATTGGTTCACCGAGGTGGGGGGGGGGGGGTACAGAACCATTTGTTTGGCAAACAGCAGCGTTGACCACAGCAACATAGACGAAGAATTGTTTCACTCCTCCCAGTAAACCAATGGTCCACACACATAGATCCCTGTAGATCTACGTATACACACAACACCACAGCGATTGCGACGGAATGCCGCGGTTTAAAAATTGGTCTGGACTTGCAGAAGCAAAAGCAATTCCGGTAATTTCCTCACATGAAGGTCAAGAAACACGATTTGTGTGAAAATACCGAGGGTCACCAAGAACGACACCAAGTTTCATTGTTCAAAAACGACAAATTTGTCTCTCCGTGGATCGATTTGCTGAACAATGTTTCATTCTCACATGCTTTGCGAATGTCGTCTGCAGCAATGGCCGCCGACTCATTTTCTGCTTTTCAATGCTTCCTCATATCAAGTTGTTCCACAAACAGCGTTACTTATTCTGTGGAACGAAACTTGATGTGTGGGGGACTGTTTTACACAAGAATGTACAGCATCGGGACGAAGAATCTTTACCTATTATCGCCTGCCATGCTTGCAGTGAGGTGTTCTATGTTCGGCGTGTTGAGATCAAACCGGAAGTGCAGAGCTCTGTCGTCGCGAGGTGTCGCCGCCGCCGCCTTCACTGCGAACCTGCTCTTGGGTGAGGTTAGACTGGGAAATATGAGCAGATAAAATTTTGATGTTTTTGTGTGCTTGTTGAAACATACTTTCACAGTTCATCATATGGATTGAGGCTTAAAGTTACGAAGATGTTCAAGGATTCCTTTTGGGTGAGTTGCACATTGTTGTTCCTGCAGACACTTGATTCGAAGTTTCAAATGGTCTCTGGACCCGTCTTCCCAATTGATGTTCTCTTCAATAAATTCACTGCTCGACTCAACACAAAACTTGTGTGTGGAGCAGAGTCGACTCTATCAGCTTGAGCACGTTGTGCGATCTGGCTAAAACCAACTGTGGTGTCAATTTGGGACACATGACATTGGATTGTGCTTCTGGATAGTCCACAACAGTGTGAAAATTGACCCCAACCCCCCAGGACAGGCTGTTCAAAATTGCAGTGCGGACCCAGGTCTGCGATCTAAGACTCCAGATGTACACATGGAACAACAAAGACAAGGCGTTGCAATCAATGCAAAACACAGTCAGCAGTGCAACTGAAAACATTGATGTTCACAACCGACAATTTTAATTTGCATCTGATGTTTAGATATGACAAGTTCATTCTGTCAACTGGATCAATTCTTTTTGCGAAGCCAAATTTGTTTCGAACACCTCAATGTTGACTCTATCCAATGAAATAATTTGCTCATACTGCCATGAGAGGTGAGAGCCCAACCTACACCCAATTTTCAAAATGTCCCGCGATGTTTTCAGAAATCAGACAGCACCGACAACGCACTTCTGTTTTTGGTTGCGTGTTCAGCTGAAGCATTGGACCAGCAATTACAGACCGACCAACCTTCCACTTTGCCAACTTTCATTAAGTTCAACATTCACTGCACTATCTTTCATTTTGACTTTCCCCTGAGCTGACCTTTGTTGCACCTGTTGTCGTACCAACCTTCGCAATGCGCACTGACCGTTGCGTTGATCGTTTCTATAACGACCGAGCCGGAGGAGGGAGAGGGCAGTTTGACCATTTGTTATTCACTTGGACAGCACATTCACGAAATTGAAGGATTTAACAGCGCGACAGCGTTGCACTGCACTGAGGTGGAATTTCGTCTGACTTTGCAACAGATTTATCAAAGAGAAGTGTTTTTGCTGAAGTGTTCCAAGACGTGTGAGTCCAGAATTTGGTGAGGGAGGAGACTTCAAATTTCTGCGCGAAAGTGGTGGGGACAACTCTCCTTGTGCGCTAAGGTGTGGTTGCCTTGGCCCCACATCACTTGGCAACTTGACTGTGCCTGGCCCCATCTGAATTCGCTCCTGAAGCAGGTGCAGTACGATGAGCGACAATTTCCTTGTCTGGCAAATGTCTGAAGAACGTGATGATGCGCCAAAAAACTACAACTACACGGCAGTGGTGTGCTGCACCGTACGCAACAGCATCTGTTTGGTTGTTTTGTCCAGGGTCTGTGATTCGCAGTGAGTTATGACTCGAGCACAGCTTCACTCGAATGTTCGGTGAAACGAAGCCACAAGAGAAATTGTTGCGCAAAGGAAGACATGGCTTTTGGAATTTTGTGGTTGTAAGAACACAGGACTCATCAGGCTGTACGTGTCAGACGAAGGAGGTTTTTCAGTATCAATGCTTGCTTTGAACAAAGAATGGGAAGGTGTGAGACATTGGTGACAGCAAAATTGTGCACTTGTAAGTGTTTGGACAAAGAATTTGGGATTCGCTGTGGTATCTATTTGTTTCACACCAGACTGTATCAGTGGAATGTGGTTCCGTTGTGCACTATCTGCAGCACAAGGACGAGAACAATCGAAGGACACAATGGAGATTTGACCCAACTGTTCCAGTTTTTGTGTGTGACCGGAAACATTTTTGTGTGTGGAGTTTTGTGCGTGACTTGGTGATTCTTCAGTGTTTTGTCAACCAACAGCTTGGAACAACATTCAGCATATCATCCTTCAGTGGGTCTTCAGCAGCGCTCAGGCACACACAGCAGAAGAATGTTTCAAAATAGGGCGTCGTCGTCTCACAGAAGAAAAAGTCTGCGTCGTAAGCTGAGCAGCGGAACCGTGCTCGCTCCGGGTTGGAGTTGGTTCGAGTCAGCGGACGCAGAGGCGAGGTTCACCCGCGGAGGCGAGGCCCCAGCGCCCGGAACCCTAGAGCGGCGACGCAGAGCCGTTTCCACGCCAGCCATGGTGTCGTGCATCAACCCAATGAGCTCGAGGGAGGACCTCAGGCTGGTCGGCGTCACCATGGTACAGAACCGCTGCTCTTGGCATGAACTCTACCCTGGAGTTGGATTGTAACGTAGCTGCTAAGTGCTGCAGAACTAAATCTGAACACAATCTTGTGCAGAATGTGATGAAGTGATGGCGTTTCTTTCAAGTGGCGACCTTGGTGCATCCACTAACGTAGACTTTACTCGTACTAACGAGAGGCCACGATTTACCGAGTCGAAAAAGAAAACAACCCATGATTCTGGCCGGATTCGTACCTTTCTGGGGTGACATCCCAGACTGAATGTACATACAAGGAAATGATTTTTCAGAACTTATCTTCAGCCATTGGGTAACGATTGGGTATTTGGTATTTTTTCCTCCAATGTGAGGTCCCTTATAACATTGACTGAACTTTGACATACTGTACCCGTTGTGTTGCAATCTTGAAATTTTGCAAACAGATTTTGATGATACAAACACGAATGTTTTGGGCAAAGACAGCTGACACCGAGATCTGGGTGCACGATTTCTTTCCCGTGCCGAAGTTCGCACGTGCAGGAAGATCGACGGGACATTCAATCAATTAAATTTGTCTGGACGGCTTTGTGACGAAAATATCCGCTCCATTTGATTTCTGTCTCCGCACCCAACTTTTGAAGATTAGTACTCTTTTATTTGCCCTGAGACAGTAGTACTTATCAACTTTATTCTGAAGGAACAAACCACCCATGAGGAAAATCGACGCGATGACGCGATGTAATGTTGCTTGTGATAATATTTGCGGTGCAAATTTGTTTCGACAAAGACAGAAGCCTCGGGTCTGCCAAGATTGGACAAAGCTCAGTTTGTTTGTTTTGGACGTCTCGTAACTTCCCGTCCTGAATAAATCTGAGCTCGCTGGTTTACGTGTGTGAGATCCTTCAGCAAGGCAAACCTTTTTGGTGAGGTAAATACCAAATGCGAGACTGATCTGGAGGTGGGCTGCGTGTTTGTCGTGTATGATGATGCTTTCATCTGCATGTGGATGTCCTGCTCAAAGTGTTCAGGCGACAGTAGCAACACAACACAACACACACGCACACACACACCGCTGAGTGGCACAAAAGAATAGCGTTGAGGGTCTGCGCAAGTGTAAGGTGTGATGCCTGGATTCTGCAGACAGGGAAGGGGTGAAGCCAGACAGAAAATATTGCTTATCCCAATGTTTCACCTCCAAAATTTCACCTTCTGTTTAGTTTGTGTGCTCCCTGTCCAAATACGATTTCAGTTTCAATGTCGCCTCCAAAGTGTCACAATTTGTCTGCCTGCTCCCCAGTATATTGTTTTGACTTTTCCGTCGTGCCTTCCACAAGAACTTAACATTACTGGCGCTGAGGTGCATCCGGCACCTGTTTGTGTTCTTGTTTTCCCACTGGCTGGAATGTGTCCACCCTAAACCCTGCACGCGCTATCCTGGTCGAAGCTTTGGCGTGTGGAGCCGGCAAGCATACCGCACGATGCGCTGTGTTCTGATGTCCACTTGTGACCGTTCCGACGTCTCAGTACAACGTCGCGCAGCAAGCTGAAGAAAAACGCTGCAAAGAAACTGTGTTGTCTGAACCCTGCATGGTGAAAACCCTTCACTTGTGTCTTTGTGCCGTGTTTGCCACTGCTACTAAGAACTGTTCCGTGTTTCCGAAGTTCAGATTTTCACTTCGTAGCAATGTGGACGGACTTTTACGCCACTAGCTGCCTGGTTGTGTGCAAGGTCAATTTTTACGTCGTGGAACAAAGGGTGCCTTGACAATCAAAATGACAAATTTAAATTTTTCTTGATCAATTCATCATCCCCAGGGTTCGTCAGTAAACTCCACTGTGGACACAAAAGACCCACAGAAGAGCCATTGAATGTCTTCAGCAACACTTGAAACCATCGAGGCAGAAATTTGGCGCGACATGTGATTTGTTGCAGAGTTAAAAATGAAATTTGCCCATCAGTAAGTTCACGGCATTCGGTGTGTGATTTAATCTTGCACACGGGTTTAGCATCAGCTCGAGCTGATCTCAAGCAGCGTTTTGTGTCATTATTGAACAAGAAAACGTAAGTTTTCGGAACACGCGAACAGTTGGGAGTCCTCGAGTGCACGTTGCACGTTTGCATGGACAGAAATCCACTTGTTGGATCTCGTGGTGTGAGATTTACGGCTTCGCACAAAAATGACGGCGTGAGACGGTGTTCAGGTCTCCGCTGTGTTGTCCTTTTGTGTGTTGCAGTTGTTTCTGGTCATCGCTGGTGCTGCTCGGTGAAACAAATTTGAGACGTGTACCACGCGGCGCTTCGTCCATTGAGCACTTCCATCACCTTTTTCACGTTTTTGACAAAAATATTTCCAGGGACTGACTGGGTTCGAAGAGCTTCGCAAATACGTGAAGGGCGGCAATGAGTTCTGCAAGGAGGTGGCCACCATCATGCAGGAGAGGTGAGTTCAAACCGCCAGGGAGTCTGGTTTGTGAAGTCACTGCCTGCGTCAGTGACGTTCAGTCCAAGAGCTCGACAACCTTTTGCATGGAAAAGCTGCAACGATCAGATTTATGCACGGGTGGAAATTCCAAGGCGTGTCGGTTGTTCCTCGATGACGAATCGAACAAGGTGTTTGCCATTCAGATCATTCGTTCAAGTGCTCTGTTGTGTAAGCAGGAAACTAACGTCAATGATCGATGAATGTTTATTGATCACCAGCTGATTGCACCACACTTGATGCACTTTGTGCTCTTCACTTTGCAAGTGATTGTTGCAATGATGGATTCGATATGAAGGACACCTCAACCTGAAGAAATCAGAATTCCTGTCAGATTGACAACTTTGCGTGTTGTGTTTCTCCAGTGAACACGGCATAGTCGCCCTGATCCACGCACGATAATTCCTTCTGAACGGGTTCAATTCTTGTTGTGGTCAGTTTCACTTGTCATTGCAGGGCGGATTTGGAGATGGGTTTTGCGAAGGCTTTGAGCAAGCTCAGCGGCAAACTCACCAAGGCATCCACCAGCTGTTTGGGGTAAGTCTCGTGGCACAACTTTTTCGGGAGCAATGAATTCCCAAGAATCTTGCACAAATCAGGTGCTGCTTTGTTCGAGGGAAACCAACTGCCTCGCGTTGATGTTGCAGTGTCAAGACTTCGTCAGGGTCAAACAAGCGTGCGGGTTGCACTCGCGCAAAACGCGAGATGCAAGTTGAAATTTCTCCACTTTCACGTAGCATTGAGTCGTGCACTCGTAAAAATCCTGCCATAAAAAGTGCGACTTGTGTGCGAGCTGGAGCGCACTTGAGCAGGCCGTCTGAAAGTGGGAACGATTCGCTCGCATGTGGGGTGATGGGAGGAGTGAACAGGGAGTCGATCTGAAGTTGGTTGATGTGTCATTTTGACTTGAGTGTTGTGTGCACCTTGTCGACAAGCCCAGCGTTTGGGGCAGGTTGCTTCAACCTGTACCTTTCGATGTGTCGCTGCGAGCTACGTAAAGTATTTGCACAACGTGCGACAGTTTGTTGATGTTGTCGCAACTCCGAAGTGGACCGTTTGGTGATATTGTCACGAACAAGGAAAAGGAGTTGAAAATGCATTGCCGGGGAAGGGGCGCTTCCAGATTCCGAAGTCAGTGAAGGTTTCAGAACAGAGTCACTGCCCATTTTCTGTCAATTTTATCACATCGCTACCGAGCCAGTTTGAAACTGCGCGGGAAGTGATCCGTACGTGACTGAAACCAAATGCGGATTTCAGTTTTACGAGTATTCATTTCGCTGTTTACGGCTTGTGTTTCGGTCACGCAACTCGCTTTCCGATCCCGCTGACCACCTGTTCACCTTGTTTGGAAAAGCGTGAACTTGTGGCAGTTCAGCGTTGTTGGGAGTCGCAAACTTGTTTCGTAGTTCAGTGTCTGTGTTTCTGAAAACCTGTTCTCTGATCTCAAGTTTGAGTGAGTGAGTAAGTGTGTGTGTGTGTGTGTGTGTGTGTGTGTGTGTGTGTTCGCTGAGCCAGGTCAATGCGTGGGTGTGGTTGTGATTTTGTTTGAGGACTGTGGAAGTTGTTCGCAGTGCAACTCGGATGAATGCACACCAAGATCGCAAATTCACAAGGTTCCTACGTTTTCGTACGAGTTTGGTTTCCTCCGCAGGACGCTGGCCGCTGCGTGGAGTATGGTGGCGACGGAGATGGAGGCGGAAGCCGAGCTGCACAGGTTCGTGATTCGCTGTCTGCGCATTCAGCGGGTTTGTGCAGACAGTCCAAACGAAACGAATGAGACGAGAGTTTGTACACGAAAGACCTGGCGGAACAGGAGATCACGACGCCTCTTTGAGGTCTCCAGAGATGTTTTCAGATTCGCGTTGCCATCTTCTTGAATTGAAGATCCAAGTTCGTAAAAATTCCTCCTCCTGGGTCAGTACCTCCAATTATGCACACAAATGCACCAAACCAAGCTTACAAGATTAGAAATGTGGAGCGAATTTTTTCCTTGGTGAAAAGCGAACGAGAGCAAGGAGACAGCGCAGAAGAAAGCTCAAAACTTCAGAAGAAGCAATTCGTCAAAAATTTGTGATGTTCAAGTTTCCGTGGCAGCTCGCGTGATTTTCTACCTGAGTTGTTCTGCTCCGGTACGTTGCGTACTCGTACAAGACAAAATTTTTTGTGGGTGCCCGACAACTGAGCGTGACACAAAGCAAACAAAAGAAACAATAAACGTGCGTGCTATGTTGTGGTGAAAGCGAACCGTGCGAAGTTCTGAGTTTTGTTATGCACCTGATACTTTCTTGTTTCAGGTCATTTGGACAAGCGCTGCACGACGACATTTACAAACCACTCAAAAACCTCTCCGAAACGCAAAGCAAAACGCGGAAACCTGTGAGTAAATGTGCTGCGAGTTCCATGCAAATATCGCACGTGTGTTGCTCATTCGAGTGTGCAAACCCACGTTCAAACATCTCGCATACAGAACATTTTCAGAAAGTACGTACGTCTCAGCAGGATCACACACTTGAACCTCATCAGAAAGATTCTCCGAGTGAGGATTTCTTGTCATGATCATGCTGTTTCACAAGTGACGAGACCGATCAAACATCCTCAAGTGTTGAAAGTGCATCAGATCGATAAAATTATCGAAACAGAGAGACAAACAATTTGTCGTGCTCAGAAATTGAAGCGCGAACTTCTTCTTCGCCATTTGTGTTCCTGCTTGATGAAATTGCACGAACTGGAATGCAGAAAGTGAGCAAATGAGGTTTAGCAAGTTTGCAGTTTGGTCGTTTGAAGTTTTGTTTTAGAGTTGGTGAGAATTTGACCGTGTTCTTTGCTTTCTCGTTTGATTGAATGCGTGGGTGGTTCTGTGACTGGATGGGATGAACTAAAAGAGCACCATTTGACTCTCTGATGTCAACACCGACCTGTGCAAAACAGGCAACAAACGGAAAAGCAACCGACATAGGGCTTGCTTGACCCGTCAATCTCTGGTGTGCAATTGTGGGCAATCACGAACGATGACAATTGATATGATAACACACATTTCCCAAAGTGGATATCTACCGTCGATCGTACTCTGAACGTCAATGATAAACTTCAGTTCGCTGTGATCCCCTTTACTCAGCTCGCATGCCAGAGCGAACTTTTTTTCGGAAGACAGCTTGCGATTGTTCGTGTGTCCGGAGACCCAAACTTCACCTGACCATCTGTCGGCGAAAAAAGCGAGATGCTGGTGATTTTATGATCATGTTGTTTCTTTCTCGTTCAATTTCAGGCAGAAGCAATGGTGGACAAGGCGCTCAAGTCCCTGATGGACAAAAGGGAAAATGAGCAAAGAGTAAGAATAAAGTCTTTTCCTTTGCCAACACAGGTGAAGCCTGTGGTGACAAGTGTGACGAGAACGTGCGGTTTGCTTGATTCATCATGTCCAGAGTACAGTAATGTGACAGAACATGAGATCAGTTCACGAAATTGTGTGATGATGTGTGTGGGTTTTTCAGTGTAAAAAGACGGCGTTTTCGGTGTCGAAGGAGCGCGAGAAAAACTGGGAAATACTCAACAACTCCAAGCGGGGTCGAGGGAAAAACGCAACGGACAAGGAAGTTGTAAAGGTAAGATACGTTCGTTGTGTCCCCCCAGCCACTTGGGCGAGCAGGCAATGCACGCACAAAGGAAGCAGAGCAGAGCGTAGAATCTACTTCTTTGGGCGCTGCGGCTGTGAATGGATATCTGTGAAGCTTGTGTTTCCTTGTCACAGCTGGAGAAGAAGGTGCGGCAGTTGGACGAAGGAGCGCGCCGCGCGGACCGCGACTACCACGACGCCTGTCAGAAGGCGGAGTCAGCCCGCCAAGAGTGGGAGGGCAGCGTCTACAAGGTACCCACTCCGGGAGTAATGTGATTTTTACTGCTCGAAAATCTGGTACCATTTTGGCTGTCCGATTTTCATGAATAACTCGCTGTGAATACGTGCCACAGAGCAAAGGGCATCGGAGACTTGAACGGCTTTTCCCCTGTGCCTGTTTTTCTGGTCTCGAGACAAGTTTCTGTTTCGCAGTCTCCAAGACATGCGCAAGTTCAAGTTTCACGGACATCAACGAGTTCAAGTGTTGTGTTTCAATGACTGGAGCAACTTCCCAGTTTCACAAAGCAAATGTCTGCCAGAATGTAACGGCACATTTTTTGCAACAGGAGACGTTTGGTCGCTGCGATCACAATGTCGACGGAGACCGCGGGTCTTCAGGCGTAAGTGTTCTTGTTTCAGATCAATACACGTTTGTCTTGTTTTCAGGGTGCTCAACAGTTGCAGGCGCTGGAAGAAGAGCGAATAGGTCAAATGCAAGACTTCATGAACAAATACAACAGTCATCTCTCCGTCGTCGGGCCAAAACTAGTCAAGGTCAGAAATGAGATGTTGCTCAAATACAGCACCCATCTGTTGTGTCTCTGTGGGGCGCGTGCATTGAATGCTGTTTGTTCTTTCAGGGCTGTGAGCGAATGGGGGAGGCTGTCATCAGTGTGGACGTGACAGCGGACATCAGAACAGTGATCGACCAGAAGGGGACGGGACCAAACCAGCCGGAGCAGCTTCTCTGCGATTACTACGTGGGTGTTGCTGTGAAATGTTTTGCATTGAAAATTCAAATTGGAGTCAACGAAGCGCAAGGCGTGAAATCTTGGTCGCAGTTTGGATGGAAAACTTTCACGTTCAGAAGAAAGCTGGTGGATATGTCCCCGTCCAAAGTTCAGGTCTCCAAAAACATCTGTCCTGATTTTGAGGTCGGCCAGCAGGACCCTTTGCCTCACAAACCGAAAGTGTCCAGAGGTGTTTCGGTGTGTCCTGGTTGTTCAGTTTGTGCTCAAGGTTTGGTTCCCAGTCAAAGTTAACGGATGTCACACGCGTTTACCACGTAGCTATTCCTTTCTCCGTTTCATGTAGCTCAGGACCTGCAGTGTTTGCCAAGGAACGTGGGGAACAAATTCAGCAGTAAATTCGGGGAAAAATCCAAACCATGTCCAAGAGTTTCGGGTGCTGAGAGAACTGCACCGTGTGTTTTCAGGCAGAAGATTTCAGCAACCAAATGGACAAAGAGCGACGGCGACAGGGTCTGCAGAACTACCTGTTGTACCTGCAACAAGATATTGAACGTGAGATCAAGGGAAAGGAAGGTCTGTATCTCCAGTCGCGTTGGACGGTGTGAATCAAGTTCGGAACAGTTCTCAGGACTGTTGTTTCTCAAAAGTAACCAGACTTGAATCGACGACGCCTGTTCAGACCACGAAGGGTCATGTGCCGAAAGAAAAAAAAAATTTTGAAATTCCGTGTGAAAGTTCTGCGGAGGATTTTTCGAAGAAGAAAATCTGGTAAACAGGGATATGTCACCAAACAAGGGTGTTCTGGTTGTAGTTTTCCTCTGGTGGTCGTGTTGGAATCTGTTCTACTTGTCGCAGCTGTTCGGCACGTCCCGAGTCTGCACCTGTCGGTGTTCTTGTTGCTCAGCGACATTGGTTTGTGACAACAGGAACGTTTTGCCTTCAGGTGTGGAGAAGCTCATGGAAGTCTACCACAATCGACCCAACTTCGCAGACGCGGACGCTCAGGAGGACGCCAGGCAGAGACTCGCGCACGTGAGTGATCGGGACTGTGGTCACGGGCGAAGCAGATGGAATCCGTGTTGGTTGTGAACACGCAAGAGAACCTGGTCTTTTTTGGACATCCTTGTTCAACAAACGCAAAAATGGCCACAGGATAATACAGAAGTTCCGTTGTCACAATGAGAGTCTGTGAATGCGGGATACGAAACCGTGTTTGTGAGGGATGACGTTGAAAAATCGTGCAGAAGACCTGATGCGTTTGTTTTGGAAACTGTTGAAAAGGTCAACAAGGTTGTGGAGATCTGAATTGAAAATTCTTGACGTTGCACTCACGCTTATCACAGCAACAACTTTGTCCTTTGTCACAGGTGAACGCGATGCTGAATTTTCTGGAGGCTTGTCACTACAAGATTTCATGTTCCGTGTGTCAACTGGAGGGCCGCGTGGAGCCGCACTCTAAGTTCAAACAGTACATCGAGCGGAACAAGGACAAAACGGTGAGAAGGAATGACGCAGCTGAAAAGCTCTAGAACGTCAACTGATCATGACGATTGAAAGAATTTAACCCCAAAACGTGACAACATTCGCAAATCAGTTCAGGTTCATGTGGGGGGCCATCTTCACACTGTGTGCGTTTTGCTTTTTTCTGCCTTCATGTTTACTGTTGTGTTAACTGCGCCCCATGTATGTGCAGGGTTCGATGGTGAGCGTGTTGCGGCTTCCCAGCTCGATGACGTTCGACAGCTACTCGGGTCCCGACACAGGCGCGGCCGCCTACAGGGCGCCGGCTGACGGCGGCCACGTCGAGTCGTACGGTGAGTAGCGCAGCGCGAGACACACAAGTTCACGTGAGCAATGCTGTCTTGTTGGGTAGATATGGAGAAAGTAGACTTCCCGCGTGAAGCATATCTCTCTGGGATTTCACAGAAATTTTGCCGCGACACAGTGAAGCATGGGTCCTGTGATCAGTCACAAGCGGCGCCTTGCGCGCGGTGTCTTGGGAACTTTTGTGCTTGAGACTTGAAATTTCTTTCAATTTCTTTGTCACAAAACACTGTCATTTGAACCGAAGAAGTGTGTGCCAATGTGCAGGAGGAACCATAAGCAATCGGCAGACAAGCCTCCAGCGACAGTCAGGGGTCACTTACTCGTCGATTCGCGACGAGGAGGTTGATCCCACTCACACGCGATTCGCGATTCCTCCCGCGCAGTCGCCAGGTAAACCTCAGTCGGCGACGGTCTAACCGCTTTTAGCGAGAAGGCATTTTGTGCAGCACGTGACATTCAAGTGGAAGAATGAGTCTAACAAATACGGGTGTAGCAGGGAGAAAAGTGTCAAAAGTACCCACCTCGAATTCAAAATGTGTTTCACGTGTGGTGCAGGTGAGGCGTACCACACCCTGCCCCATGTACAGCAACTAACTTGGTGCAGTGAAACATCCTTTGTTTCCAGCCTTGTTTCAGTTAGTTCAGTCAATTTATTTGTTTAGTTTGCCACTAATTTTATTCCGTTTGCGCTTCATTGACCAAACGTGTCTTTTTTTTTTACTTTCCTGCATGCTTTCCCACTCTGTCAACAACTCTCCCACTGCTGCTGCTCCAATTTGCGCCGGTCGTCAGGCAAACCCAACGGCGCCGCCCCCGCGCCCACCGCGGCGGCAGAGCCTGTGTACGCCGTCCTCAACAAGCGACGCACCAAGTCACAGTCGAGCAAAGATTCCGTGCGTTCGAGCGTCAGTTCGGCGCGCTCGAGCACTGGGTCCGTGCGGTCGGTTGTTGACTCCTTCAAGCGAGAATCGATCAAAAGCAAAGCCCCCGAACCTCCGTCCATGCAGCCGCGCACAACCGACACTCAAAACTCAGGTCACTCAAAAAGTTGTGTTTCTGTGCCAGTGCACAAGGTGTTTGGCACTGTGTAGGAATAAGATTCCTGGTGGTGTTTCACAAACCAAGTCGTCAGTGGTGTCACCGGGTGCGTTGTGGCGTGGTCAACGTGTTTTTGCACTAGATGGTTGCTTCTGCGGAGACTCCAAAATTCGTGCAATACGACCAAACACAACAACCACTGAAGAAAGGAACGTGAAAAGCACGTTGATCTGGGATCAAATTGTGAAAAAAATCGCAACAGTGTTCGTGCTTGTGACCGGACATGTCAGTCTGAGAAACCTTCCTCGTTTGTGCCGCCACTGTTCCCTGTGAGTTAGATTTGTTTGGTGCTTTTGTGAACAATCAGAAAACAGATGGACCCAAATGAATATCCTGTGCTTCCTTTCAAATGGTGCTGACTGCTTTCTGGTGGAAGGCTGTGCTTACAGCGACCCAAGTGTTTGAGCTTCCTTGTCTGTTGTATGATTTCTTCCCACAATGTGTGAAACAAACCTGTATCCGTGCATAAGTTAGCCTGGCTTCTGGTGTCAATCTGCAGATGTAAAGAAAACCAAAGCGAAGCGGAGCGAGAGCTTCATGCAGCGGATGTTTAAAGGTTCGCGCGGTAAGGGCCGCGCGCCGCCGCCCCCCGACAGAGCGGCCGAGCCTCCCGTGTCGGGCTCCGGTGAGACGAGACCAGCGACACTTGGGCCCAAACTGGGTTCGGCTGTACCTCTGTCAGCATGGTCTGAATCCTCTTGAAGCTGACTGACCGTCATGGCCCGCACCATGTTTTGCTTGGCATGACGACGCTTCATGTCTTCGTGTTGTGAAAGTGCGACGCAACAGCTGTCTGCACTTGATGTTCACACAGACCCAGAAGAGCGCCTGAGCTGTTGACAGCGTCTGTCTCGAGTTCTCTGCTTGCTTCACATCCAGAAGGCACGACGCTCAGATACACCGATCTGTTGAAGCGTCGTGGTCACATTTTCAGTCCGGATTCTGTGCAGGGACTGACACAGAAAGAGAGTGAAGGGGCCACTGTTTTCCAAAATCAGTTTCGTCAGCTCAGAGTCATTGTCTGCAGGCAACTCACAGTTCTTTCCTGGAGTACCTGCTTCGGGGTCAATCTGGAAATTCATGACAGCTAATGCGCACAATGTCCACACGAATAAGTTGAAGTTTCACCGAAAGCCAAGAGCCCCCCCCACCCCCACCCCCACCTTCCCTTGCCACCTATCACCTGTCAAATTTCACTCGGGGTGTCTGGCCAAGAGTCAATTTCAAACTCTCAAGCAAGACTCTCCCAGTAGAAACTTGGAGGTATTGGGGAGAAAGCTACCGGGTATCAGGAACAGTGTCCGCGGCGTCCTTAGAGTGTCTATAGACATCCTTGCAGTGTCTCTCAACTCTGAATAACTGTTCAGTGGTGATTTTCCCCCGAAAACAGCTTTTTTATCGCGATTTTTGTTGGTGTTGTGAAGCTTTAAACTTCGCTTCTCACCTGCCTCTTCCTCTTCGTTTGTACAGTGTGAAATTTTGTGGTAAATTATTTTTGGATTCGCGTTCACTTTGCTTTTGTTGAAAAACGAAACATAATGATTTGCAAAATAGATCTGCGCAGTTTCTTTCGGTTCCGTTCGAAACACGTCTCTCTCATGCAAGAACACGCCCAGATTTGTCAGAGGTGCGTTTGCTCGACAGATGACGACGACGAGTTCGACACGTTCGACCAGTCGCCGACGGTGATCGGTCAGTGTCGCGCGATCTACGACTACGCGGCGAGTCAGTACGACGAGCTGACCATCAAACCGGGTGCGTACCGACCAGCAAGTGCTGAAGGGAACTGTGTGTGGGTGGCGCTGCTACTTCATACCATAATCGAGAAGAAATGCGTTGTGTAAAGGCGGGATGGGATTTTTTGTGGATGTGAAGCAAACAGAACGCCAGCAACAAGCGCAACTGGTTGTTTCCGACTCGTGCATTCTGCTGTTCTGGTGGCAAAGCTGACGGACGATCTGTTTGTGAAGCGCAATCTGAAGTTTCTGTTCCGTGTTTGCAGGCGATATTATCAACATTTACGACAAGCAGGAGGATGGGTGGTGGCAAGGCGAGCTGGGCGGGCGCATCGGCATCTTTCCTGCCACTTATGTTGAAGAATTTCGGTGAACGGTGTTGGCATTGATGACGCTACGAACCCAAACGCGGCCAGTCTGACGGCGCAGACCTACGGCGGCGTCCACGGCGGGGGGCGCTTTGTGAAGCAGCAGCGTTCTCAGCAGCTGTGCTCCAAGCAAAGGCACCAACGAATGATATTCTTCTCCCTCTGGATGGGTGGTTCACCTCACCAGCTTCTTGAGCTCAAACTGCTCGCGGCGTGACGGATCGACTTGCAAAGTAACGCTCGATTCCAAACGCGCCGTTTGCGTGACGCCGACAAAGACTACATGGCCACAGACTGTTCAGTTCTTGCCAAAGTGGGAACTGAACTGACTTTTTCTCTCTCTTTTTTTTTGCAGCAGTCAATCTGGTTGTGTCCCTTTTTGTGCCCTGGTTATAGTGACAAAAGAAGCGTCTAGATCCATGTGTGTGGTTGAAACAAGTTCCGATTTTTTTTTGTCCAAAAAATGAACTCTTGGTGCCAGCACAATTTCCTGGAAGCCTGTTTGTTTGCAACGCTGACGATCGTGGGTCTTCAGACCTGTTCTCATGTGTCACTTGGAACGTGTTTTACAACGGCATTTTGTTTGTCAATTCGTCCTTTGGAGTCTCGACATTCCGATCAACTTGTAACTTGCAAACATTCTTTCTGAACCTGGTGGTGCTCATGTACTCGACACACTTCCGGAACATGAACGTTTGGAAACAGTGACGTCCAAACCTCGGTAAGGTTGCAGACGCGTTGGACTTTCTGCCATCTCCCAGCGCCTTTTCTGCAGCGACGAATTCCCGTACGGGTTGGTGAAATGACATTGGGTTCCGCAGGAAATTCTCGGTTTGTGTGACTGACAAGAGTTGTTTCTCAGTTCACTTCGTGGCAACGAGTGATTTTGGCTTCCGCAAGAGAAAGGGTGACACCGAAGCCAGCGTGTTGATTTTCCTTCCAACTTTTTCTGTAAATATAAAGTTTGGAAGTGCAGTCATGAATGTATAGTTTTTGAGATGACGTGCGTCTCACAGTTAACTCTTGCACAGTTGTGTTCGCCTGTTCAATCGACTGTCGAGTGCAGAACCTGCATTGTTGGAACTGTCACCACTGAAGAAGTATCACTCACAATCAGGGATCAGTTCGCAGGACACTGAAACACTGCTCTTCTCTTGTTCGTAATTCAAATTTCTTGTTGGTGCTCTCGTGATTTGGTCGTGTTCGATTTGTGAACCAGAACCAGAAAATCTTGGCTCTGGATTGGCATGTTCTGGTTCTGGTTTCTTCTGGTTCACAATTCGAACGCAGCCAACGATTGCAATGGAATCCAGTAAACCGAAGAGCAACGGAGGCACTTTGCCAGAATTTTCTCTTGCTCAGCGCATTTTGATTTCCAAACAAAGAATGTCCCCACCTGATTTGCACAGAAAAGAAGGGGAACTTTGCTTCTTCGTCATGCACGTATCTTTCGTTGATTAGTGGCTGGTCTTCCTTTTCACCACTCAACTCGTGGCATTTAATTAACTGTACTGCGTGTGTTTGTGTGGACGTCCTTTTCAGGATTTGTTGTGTGTACAACTGTGATAATTGTGTTACACTGCAGTAGAAAGTCTTGACAACGTAATTGTTCGGGCAGACATCAGTTCACAACACGAATGACCAGACTGATTTTTCCTTTGGTGCTTTCAGTGAAACGATGGATAATTTTGCGATTGGTACAGCTGTGGAAAATGTGCTCCTTGACAGCAGCCGGTTTGGGGCAGAAACAGGATGTTCAAGGGGAGGGCACGACCCCAACGAGAACCATTCAATAAAAAAATTATTGCAACAACAACCGAAATGTTATTTGCCCTTGCTGTGTTTTTGATCGATTTGACGTTTGATTGGCGTTATCACGCCGGATCGCCTGGAGACACGCAGATGGATTTGGAGATTTCCTCGTTTCCGACGACGCTTTGTGCGCCAGCTCCATGACTGAGCGACGCGCGGAACCTCACCAATCGGCGAGACATGGTTATCCGAACGCTGCCATTTTCCAGACTTCCAAATCGCCTTGGTGCTAGGAACTGTGAGTACTTGAGCCTGAGTACTCCTGAAGACTGGGAGATGTGTGAGACCACGGAAGAATAGTGACTGCTTTCCGTGGTCAACCACTGTGGTTACCCACTGAAACAGAATCAAGCATACCATGCCTAAATCTACCACTGCTGAGCGTCTGTGAGCGGGGAACATGCAAAACATGGATACTGAGTGCAAGGAATAGGGCATGTGGACTTGCATGAGGTGTACAGGTTTTTTTTGAAATGACTCCTGCATTGCAGTCGTCCTCACTGAATTTTGAATACTGTTGATAAAAGGAAAGTCTTGTGTATGAAACAAGACCTGCGTTGCACTTTGAACAAATGAGGAAACCCGAAGTTTTGTAACTAGAATAATTTATTTCATGGTAGAAAAGGAGAATGAACAGAAACAAGTAGAATTGTTGCAAACCATTTTGGTCACCACTTGACCACTTCAGTTCTTCCACGTGAAGTCTGTGCGGCAGACTTCGGAATAGGCTTCTGGCTCTCAGTTCTGCAGATTCGAGGTATGTGTACTGTAGGTATTGTTCAACAAGCAGCAACGACCGCAGTTATCAGAAACACTGCAGTTCCTCTGAGGTGGTCAGTTCGGTGCATTGGACCGGACCGCGGACACGTGTGGCTCGAGGTCGCCTTGACACCAAGTAAAGGTTGTACAGCAAACCAGGTGAAATCTTCAGCTCCATTTGCTACCATTGTCAAAATTGTCCTTGTACAGTGTTATTTTCTTCTACTGAGACGTGGTTCTGTTTGTACACACAAATTCTACAATTGTATCGTGAATCGTGAGGATATTGTCAGAAACAGGAACACCGCATTGCAAGATCAATACCAAGTCCAAAAGATCCGAAAGAAACTATTCTTAACATTAAGAAACGTCAATAATGCTCTGAACAATTGACGGCATTCAGAACTGCTCGAATCGAACAACAATAAATTCAAACTTTAAAACTCCTGAAGCGCAAACAGTACAATTTGATTGGTCTCAAAAGGAACGGCAACATTGATAATCGAGGTTTGTACAGGTCACATAAATGAACGAAACTTTGCGCGTTAACGTGCATCAAGGAACAATACCGATTTTGTCATCAACTATGAGATATAAATGTAAACTACCAATGAACTAACTGCCAGAACTACTATGTTAGGGAAAGATGAACAAACTCGTGCTCTTCCAAGCAAACATTCGTTCCCACTATGAGAGGAGCATGCCAAGCCCTGTCACACGGAGTCAACAGAACGAGCGCGGTCCTCCCAAGTCGCCCTCAGCGCTCCCGGACCGAACACCTGTTGTGACAAAAACAATCGCGGACCTCGGGCGACTGGGAAGCTTGTTTTCCACGCTCGAGTGAGGAGAAGGGGTGTTCGTGCGTTTGCATAATGATACATTGAACAAGAAAACCAATCGTACTTGTGCTCTTCCTGACTGACCTTCACCAACCAGATTTTCGTTCGCCTCGGTAAGTCGTAACGGTTAACGTAAACATTATGTGTAGACACCTGGCTGTTTCACCAGGAAGACCTGCAGATGGGGAAAACAAAAATGCCCTCTTCTCGTACGTAATATCAATGCAAACCATCAAACCCTTCCGAATTCAACATCTCTACGGCATAAAAAAAAAAACGTGATTGCGACGCAGCAAGATAAGAAAGAAGTGAACTAAAATCTGGATGGCGAAGACCTTCCTTTGATCGCAAACCACGAGCACGCATCAAGCTTACGCAACAAGCTAACTCAGAACGAACGGACCGTTTCTATTGCAAACAAGAGAGTTGCTGATGTTCACGTTGAGGACACACTGCGCCAGGCTCACAATGCGAACTGGAAACACAAGAATTTCCACAAAAGTGTCGAACACCGAGCTTTGTCGAACCCTGGTGCTTTGATTCACAAACAGCCGAGATGCGGTCCACACGAAAATCATTCCTACCATTTCTAATAAAACAAGGCTACCTCCAACCCTTGACATAACGAACTACAAAAAACATGCAGAATGTAGCTTGAGACTGCCAACACTGCGTGCACACCAACGTGCAGCGCACAAATGAATGCAGTTTCTCACAGGTTTCGCACAACGCGAAAATACTGAGTTGAGTCGTTCACACGCACTGCACAGTACTTCAGGCAGACATGTGTGCACATTTCCTCTGCTTCAACTAAACCCTTGGAAAACATGCTTCCATTCTGAAGAGATGAGGTAGCAAGCAGAACGTTTCAAGTACAATTTTCATTCTGTACTCACTGCTTCCAACAGACATGCAGGGCAAACTCCCTGTCGAATATTTCAGTGCAGGAACCAACTCAAAACAGGTTGGATGGCTCACAATTAGTCTCAAGAGAACAAAACAGCGACTAACACTCAACGTATTTTCAAAATTAAAGGAAACTGTTGTTTGTGCCGAGTTGGCACCCCCAAAATGCTTGTATTCCAACTTTGCGGGAACAGTCTTTTTCCTGGCAGTGTTCAAGTGGACTCAGTGAAATCCACTGAAACACCGTCCCTTGTGCTTCCACGGTGAAAACAGAAATCAGCAAGTACGAATGACCAAGGTCACGCTGGACGCGCAGGTCATACAAACCACAGGATATTCACATATGTTAAACTTGTGCTTTCTTCTCGTTCTATTTGTATTTGGCCACTGTGTAGATCACCAGAAAATACTTTCACAGCGCACCACAACCTGTGCGAAAGCTTTCAAACAAAACTAGCAAAACACCAAAACGTAGCTGCCTTTATGGTACGGTTCTCCAGCGAAGGAGAAACAATTTCTGCAGTTTCGTGTCTCGGCAACGTGGTCGTCCAGACAGAACGGACGAACTGTGGTTGTGGGAGATGCTGGTGACAGGGTGGATGTCATGAATTCAGCACAAGTTTGACTTACAAGAACATGCCGGGGAATTGGTTTTCCACTTGAATCTCGTTTTTGTGTCGTTTGTGCAGGTGCATAACAAGTTCAGTGGCGAATTCACGACTTGCACTGCACTGTCGCAACCCACGGCACTGCATTCGAACCTGGTTACACATCTATTCACAAACAAAGAACAATTCAAAATCACACAAATGTTCAAACGTCCGTGCGCATCACACAAACATCCGGAGAAAAAAAACCTTTGCGCAACTTTCAAGACCTAGCTGGATGACTGAATAGCACAGGGAAAAAAAAAAAAAAAAAAAAAAAAAAAAAAAAAAA
>JAAUXT010056683.1_pt1 | contig 26859 bp, 35 predicted proteins | sample 7278171 | NCBI WGS metagenome assembly JAAUXT01 (sample SAMN14350112, study PRJNA611818) | marine sediment metagenome | isolation source: surface marine sediment (1.8m) | place: French Polynesia: Moorea | collected 2018-08
CCCCCCCCCCCCCCCCCCCCCCCCCCCCCCCCCCCCCCCCCCCCCCCCCCCCCCCCCCCCCCCCCCACGCCGAAGAGAGTTGCTCAGCGAGTCACAGCGAATTTCCTTCCTGTCAACTTTGTTTCAAGCTGTGTTTGTATTTCCAAAGATTTTGCTCAGGTCTGAGGAAAAGAAGAAAAACCGTGGGAGAAAAACGCACAAAAATGTGATTTTCCGTTCCGCCTTTGCAGTTTGTGCGTTGTCCTGCAAATTTGAGTCGGTCTAGAACATTGGTCAGACCACAAACTGGTTTGTTGTGCGTTGTGTTTTAGATTGGCGAGGGGGGGGATCCAACAATTTGCACACACATGACAGATGCACAACTGAAGGGTTTCGGCACATCTGAAATGATTTGGACGATTCAGCAAGTGAAATGTGGCAACTGATTTGTTTGGGATTGAAAAAGTTTGGCAGGTTTGTGAGTGCCTTTTGTGGCCTTTCCTGGCCAAAACTAAAGATCGAAAACCCGTTTGCATTTGCTTCTTTACTTTTGAGAATGCCAAAGAAAGGAGACTGAAACATGGCCGGGTGAACTGTTGAATTCAGGCCGGCACAAAAGAACCATAGCCACGAAAAGTTCACACATTTTGCAGTGCTGGTCATTGTGTCTGCATCTCAAGTACTTTTGTAGAGATGGCACTTGCCATGTACATCACGAAACGCATCTTGTTCTGAATGTATTTCACTACAAATAAACTGTACATTTGTTGCAAATAATGACACACACAAATACTGGTGTCTTCCGATTTATTCACGAAAAATGAACTTCCTGGATCTGCACAAATTTTCGAGAAGCGAATGCTTTCCACACTTGTATTGGGGCAAGAATTTACACAGCAAGTGAACGAGTGACTGTCAAAGGACCTCATTGCTTCGTCGAAATTGCCAAACGATGTTGGCAGCTGCTGAGGTTTCGGAACGTGCGCGCGAACACTGCGTGGACAACTGCACTGTGCGCAGGTTCCCCCTTCTGAAGCGGTTTGGAACTCTTCACCACCGGAGTGAAAAATGTCCCACTCTTTCACTCAGTCTGCCACTCTTTGAAGAAGTCGTTTCCTTTGTCGTCAACCACAAGGAAGGCAGGGAAATCTTCCACCTCGACTCTCCAAATCGCCTCCATACCTGCAAAAGCCCGAAAAACCGGGTGAAAATTCTTCGGCAAGATCGAAACATCAGATGAATTTCCTGAGCAAAGTTTGTTCACATGACCATTGTTTTCGAGGACAATTGTTCCCTGTACTCACCCAGTTCTGGATACTCCAATACCTCCACCTTCTTAATGCAATTTTGGGCCAGAATGGCGGCTGGCCCTCCGATGGAGCCCAGGTAGAAGCCTCCGTGCTGCTGGCACGCTTTCGTCACCTGTTCGTCGACAGAGGACTCAAACACTCGCGCCACCCTCAGGTCGACGGCAACTCAGAAAAGGGATCACACCTCCTATTGGGGGTCGCACTCTGAACGCTACCTGTTTGCTTCTGTTGCCTTTGGCCAGCATGACTTTGCTTCCTCCAGCCGCTTGAAACTGTTCAACATAAGAATCCATTCTCCCAGCTGTTGTGGGTCCGAATGATCCACTGGCGTAGCCCTGGAAGACATGGATTCGAGTTGGGTGGTGAACTATGCCTTCACTGTGCCTGGATACCAATTTGACAGTCGTTCAATTCGCCCACCTCTGGGGTCTTGGCTGGTCCGGCGTAGTACACGGGATGATCTTTCATGTACTGCGGCATCTCCTCTCCGGCATCCAACCTCTCCTTGATTTTGGCGTGCGCGATGTCTCGGGCCACAACAAGAGTGCCCGTCAAGCTGAGACGAGTCCGAATCGGATTTTGCGACAGCAGCTTGAGGACGTCTTCCATTGGTTTGTTGAGATCAACCTGTCCAAGCGACCATGGATGACTCCACGCAACGATTCACAAGTCGACACTTCATGCACTTCGAGACACATTAATTTGGCAAATCAAAACTGAGAATAAAGACTCTCAGTTTCACCTGCACAACTTCACCTCCGAGCGAATCACTCGTCACATCCGGCAGGTACTTGGCCGGGTTCGTCTCCAGCTGCTCGAGGAACACACCCTCAGCCGTGATCTTTCCCAGAGCCTGGCAAAAAATGTCGGAACTTGCAGCGCGTTGTTGTCGCGCATTTGCGACTTTCAGCAACAGCCCCGCAACCATGTTTCCTGAAACGCAACTTTTCACCTGACTTCCCCCCATTTTGGCAAGTCCATTTTGTGAGATAAAAGTTGCCAAAATTTAGACCTACTTTTCAATGGCCCCTTGTTCAGTTGTGGAGCCAATGTAAGGGTTGCCATTTGGCAGGCATTGAAAGAAACACTTGAAGTTTTGTTCTGTCAAGCTACAATACCTTTTGTCAGCCTCAATTTCTCAGAAAAGGGCTGCGGAGCAGTGTAACGCAATTTTGACTCAAGTTGCGTTCTCACGCCACGTTGCCAGGGGTTGCGTTTGCGTTTTGAAAGTGCTGAAAGTCCCAATTACAATGAACAAAGACGCAAGGAAACAGCACTGGACTCGCCTGTCTGTCAGCCGAGCAGGACACGCCGATTCCGACGGGACACGACGCGCCGTGACGGGGCAGCCTCACAACTCGGACGTCGTGACAGAAATACTTCCCACCAAACTGCGCGCCAATCCCCATCTTCCTCGTCAACTCGTGAACTTGTTCTTCCAATTCCAAGTCTCGGAACGCTCTGCCATACTCGTTGCCTGTTCAAATGGAAAACGTTTTCAGTTGACGATTTGTTTTCATACCGCCCCTACTTTGTGCTCAAGTGTTCCAAGAAGACACCAATGCTTGCGCTAACAACCAAAGTATTTTGTGTTTTGGTGTAGCACCTGACGTGGGAAGTCCGTCCAAATATTTGCAAGATGCCATTTTCACAGTTTTCAAATTGTACTCGGCTGAAGTGCCCCCAATCACGAGAGCCAGATGATACGGCGGACAAGCAGCGGTGCCCAGCGTCTGAAAACAAACTTCACAGCTGAACAAGTGCTTGTGGCTACATGTTGCTTTCAGACATTTCTGAAGCCAAAAGATATCCATCCACAATCACCTGGACTTTCTCGTTGACAAATTTGAGGAGTTTTTCAGGATTCAAAAGTGCTTTGGTTTGCTGATAAAGGAAGGTTTTGTTTGCAGATCCCCCTCCTTTGGCAATGAACATAAAGTTGTACTTATTTCCAGTTGTTGCGTACAACTCGATTTGGGCTGGTAAATTCGTGCCTGTGTTCTTCTCCGTGAACATATCCAACGGAGTCACCTGAAAAAGACAGGTTCACACAAACTGATTTTCAAAAGAACAGGCCAGGAAGCCAGAATTTTTTTCAAGACAGTGTGACCCTGCATCACCTGAGAATAGCGCAGGTTTTTGGAAGTGTACGTGTTGTAAACGCCCTTTGATAAAGCTTCTTCGTCTCGACCTTGTGTCCACACGTACTGTCCCTTTTTGCCTGAAATGTTGACAGGAGTCAACTACTCAGTCGTAGCGCTTACGGCAGATGTATTGTTGTCAAATTGTCAAAATAGACTTCTACATCCGAAATTTCTGAAGCTAACCCATCACAATGGCAGTTCCAGTGTCCTGGCAGCCAGGCAGTACCATTCCAGCTGCGATGTTTGCGTTCTTTAGCAGTTCCAATGCAACAAATTTGTCATTACTTGTGGCTTCCGAATCTTTCAAAATGTTGGACAATTGCTGAAAAAAAAAACACAGTTTGATTTGAGTTTGACTGAAATATAGCTTGTGGAAATTCAGGAAATACCACTTAACTCCAGGTGTTGGTCGGATACATACACACCTGGAGGTGCTTTGGCCTCAAAAGATGAGCCACGTCGATGAAAGCCTGCTCCGCCAGCAACGTCAATGCACCCGGATCAACCTTCAACACCGTCTGTCCGTCAAGTGAGGCGGTCGACACAAAATCACCTGGACATCCGAAAACGACCAGTCACACAAACGTATCTTCCAAATCCAAAACGCATCGAGCTTTCTGCTGCAACACAACCTCAACCTGTCAACTTCTTCCAAGGCGTTTCCACTGGTTTTTCGATCTCCAACATGTCTTGGAAATGGAATGGCTGGGCCGCAGAGGCCATGTGTCGACATTGCTGCGCTCCGAGTCGACAGACGCGGTTCGCTTTCGTCAAGTGTCGAAGCATTTTCCTTGAAATGAAGACGTCAACGAATTTGTCGATTACAGAAAAGCCAAACGAATATTTAATGTGGGCGATAATACAGTACCGTCGCTCTGTTTGTCAAATTTGGAGTAATTTGTCCAATTTTTCTCACCTGGTGAAAAACCAAAGACCTTTTCTTCCTTACTCTAGTATAATTCTAACGAATTGCTGTCATTTCACATTGCTGTTTCAGAAAGAACACCGGTGAAACTGGTTGTGTTGACCTTCGGAAGACGCCGAGTAGTGCGCTTCACTTTGCACTACTTGGCGCTTCGAGGCGGCAACTTCAAAACATTTAAATGCTTCCAAAATGAAGGTTTTACTCTGTGTTTTTGCGCTCACTTTCCTCGGCGATGTATCATGTTGGTTCTTCAGTGGATGGTCAAGTCAAAAAGATGCTGGTGAAGAAACGAAGACCGTGAAGGCTCCGCAAGGCAGGGTTCCGTTTGAAATGACAACAGCTGATGACAAATTCCTGACGGAAGCAAAATCCTTCACTCAGGAACTGTCTGCTCTCGACTTGTGCCATCACATGGTGAGTCTTCCTGCTCTGCCTGCATGCGAAGCAAGACAAATCTGTAAGATTGTGTGCCTGACAGATGCACAGAGAATTTCATGTCTGCAACTAGAATCTAGTCAATGTGACGTGTTCGATTTGCAACAGTTGGTGGTGCTCGGTTGAAAGCAGCCGCCTGTGGTGTTCGTGTCGTCCAGCATCCGTACGAGCTGTGCCTGATTGTTCCAGGTCATTGCAAAACTGGAATCGACGTGCAGCGGCCTGACGGAAGAAGGCATCGCAAAGCTGGCTGTGCAGTTATTGAACTGTCAGTCTCAGTCTGAGGGGAGAAAAACGTACACCTGCACAGATGACATGGTAAATGCGCTGCCTTCACTTCTGTTCACTTCATAGATAAAAATTTAGATTGCAGTACGTCAGTCCGCAGTCTTACGTAGATTCTTTTTACATCTGATGGGGCACTGTTTCCTGCACTCTGAAAGGTGCAGTGCCTCTCCAGTATCAACACGCGATGTGTCTGTGTGCTTTCAGAAAATCAAAGAATGTACGCAAAGCATGGACCCAACCACTTGGAATGCGTACCAGATTGTGTCCAACAGAGCCAGGGCCGTTTGTTACTCGACTCGGCAACAGCAGTTTCGGATGAAAACCGAATACACCGTGAACAAGCTGATGCACACAACTCAAGAGCAGTTGGACATCATCGAAGATGTGAAGGTACAGCAAAACGCGACGTGCTTTGTGAGGGGAGGAGATGTTTTTGTGTTCCGTGTACACTCCAGGTGTTGCTCAATCGCAATTTGTTCCAGTGCTTCTTTTTTCTGTTTCACAGAAAAGCCAAAAAGAGATGAACGACGCAACACAAGGCACATTGCACCAAATCTCGGAAAGTCACGAAGAGATCATGACGAGACAAATGGCCCTGAAGTCAGCACAGGCGAACGTCCACTCACAGATCGTGGCAAATTTCCGGGATCTTGTGCGCGAGAAGTCTGCAATAGCGGCAGGAAACCGAGAATTGATGGAGATGGCGGAGTCGATTCACCGAAGGCTTGGTGCGTTTGCTTCGCACGGAACAGTGCATTCGATCTATCGCTGCGAAACTGACACGGAACGTTTCATATTTATTTGTCAATTGTTTCTCTGCAGAGGAAGCTGGCAAGAAACTTGAAAGCCAAGGAATGAAGCAGCAAGACAACCACGACGAAATTCTGTCGGACTTGGCGTTTGTGAGAGAGACCTCCAAGGAAGTGTGGAGCAAAATAGGTCCGAGCGTGTTCCATCAGCCGATTATGAGTGCCGCTCTTCCTTCCAGAACAAAGCGCACCAGGTTTTGTCGTCTATTTCAGACAAAAGTAGCCAGGAAGTTTTGTCGTATCATGATGAGACGACGAAAAATTACAAGGAAACCATCAAAAACCTGCAGCGAATCAACGAAACCGTAGCTTTTATCGTCGAAGCGATGGACGACATGCAGGACGGACTCGAACACAAGTTGAACTGGCTGACGAATTTTGTGGGCGGCACAGGTCAGGAAAAAGGTTTTGAAATATTTTGATGCAAGATTGTTCGCTGGATGCTTGTGTGTTTCCGTTCACTTTGCGGCACGAGGGATTTCAGTTCAGTTCAGAGCAAAGAAATTGTCACTACAGGCGATCAGATGGCGGTGGTGACGACGCTGCTGCTACACAGCGTCTACTTCCTGGTGCTGATCGTCACGGCCGCGTTCCTTCAGACGCCGGTCTTCTCCCGGCTCCTCCTGCTGCTCCTCATCCCCCTCAACGCCTGCGCCGAGATGAAGCAACAACGAAGCCTCAGTCCTTCCTCAATGATGGCGTTCATTCTGCTGACGGTCTTGGGTGTGTGTTGTTTTGCTTCTCAACAAGCGAATTTGCTCTTTGACAATCGATCGTAGCGTTCAAGGTCTGTGATCTCTTTTTCTCAGGAACTCACCAGGTGACGGTAATGACACCTTTACGAGTTATCTTCCTTCTTTGTACTTTTGTTTTGCTTGTGCTTGTGTTGCGGCAATAGAAATGGACTCCAAATATGGCAAAAAGGTGAGATGAAGTTGTGTTATAGGTAACTGGTTTGTGGAATGGGTATGGCACGCTTGGTTTGTTCGGAGAAGCGCGAGAAACCAGAAAAACTCGCAAGGGAAGTCAAACTCCAGAGTGTCGGAAGAATGTCCCTCAGTACCAGGGTGAGTTTCGGAAACAGCAAAGAATGCATTTGCTACAATTTGCTTTCTGTTAGTGACAATACCAAGCAAAGGTAAAGTTTTCTTTTCTGAAAACTTAGTTCCAGTGCACTCCAAAAGAAGCTGGGTCTGGGTGATGACGTCAGAGCTGTTGTCATGGATCGCGCCAGTTTTGACAAACTTGCTGCCTTGATGAGACGTCTTCAGGAGACAGGTGCGGGAAGGAAAGAAAGACCATGTGCATTCATTGTTTTGTTGCGCGTGTGCACGTGTGGGCGTTTTTTGCTCACTTTCGTTGTGGTTCTTTTCAGGGGAAAACATGCAAAAGAACGAATCAAACGGCACAAAGTCGCGACAGAATTCCGAGAACCAAGAGGAGAGCGCTCAGAAGCCGCAGTCTGTGTGTGTCGACAACATCACCGCACTGACCGACCAAAGCGCGGCGGATGCGAAAGACATGATGAGTGAAGAGGAATCTGAGGAGGAACAGGAGGAGCGATGTGCAAGTGATGAAGACAAGGTGGAGAGTCAGGCTGAAAACATCTCCTGTGCGAATCCCGCTGCGAAAGTTGATCCCGGGATCCAGTTGGATCCGGAGAATATCAAGGTACAGGTTAATTTCGGACAATTCGACCTACCATTTTTGCTGATGAAAAAGTGGAATTATGTGAAAGTCAAATTATGATACCTTTTTTCCACACACACAAATCTAAACCTGTTTTGAAAAAAAGTCGAATTATGCAAAAGTCGAATTATGTGTACTTCGAACTATCCGAAAATGACCTGTACCTTTGAATTGGCCTGATAAAGGAGCAGCACAGAAGAACCGAGCATGTCCTTTGTTTTGAATCCTCTTTGTTCCTGTCGTTGCAGGCGAGAGCGGATCTGGTGAAGCGTCGGATCCTGAATTCTCCCAACATGCCCATCGTGTCGGAGAAGATCCTTCCGCGCAGACCTTCTGGAAGCAGAGACTCTTCACCCGCCCCACGGCAAGCTTTGCTGAGCACTTTTGCCCTGGTGTTGTTCTCAATTGAAACACTACGCGGGAGATCAGTGTCTTGAAGAAAATGATGCGTCTTGTTCCAGGAGGAGGAGGTCGATGACACCGAGCGGCTCCAGGGGACTCTGTTTGGGCACAACGAAATCGGGTCACCCCTGCCGTTTGACGCAGACTGAAGGTTCTCAGTTCTGCCGCAAACACCAAGCCGTGTAAGAAAGGTCTCACTGATGATCCATTCCAAACCCAAGACGTGGACATGCCCCGTTCAGCGCTGTATCCAGCATCGGGATGCACATTCTGTGTGTGTGTGTGTGTGTGTGTGTGTGTGTGTGTGTGTGTGTGTGTGTGGTGAATTCATAGTAGTGTTTTATTGATGTTGCCCCTCGTCGCGGAAGACCATTTGGCAACAAAAAAGCGATTGGGAAACAGAACTAAGAGAACTTCGTCTTGTTCATAAAACAGTTTGTGTCCTTGACAAGTCGCACAGGAAAAAAAGGGAAAGTCGAAGTTATTCGAGTGATGAAACCAACTGTGATTAGCAAAGAGCAAGTGATCTTGCCCGTGAGTATTTTTAGCACACGCAGAGGGCAGGTTGGCTTCGCTGTGCACGTCAGAGAAGCATTCTGCGATAGATCTACAACAGTCCTTTGGCACACGCGCTGAAGATGACTTCTATCCTGAGATTGTTGTGGGAAGTTTTCACTTCACTCGTGGTTTTGCTGCTGAACATTGTGCTCCTGCCTGTCTCACTGCTGAACATCCTAATCGCTGTGATATTCCGGATAGAAGCTGCGTTCGTGTCAGGAATTTTGACGATTTTGTACTTTGTATTTCTGCTGCATCTTCTGCAAAGTTTGTTTGGATATCAGGTGTCCATTCTGTGAACATTCGAAAGGGACACGTCAACTTGCAGGTGAATGTCGGTGGAGTCCCTGTGCTTGTAAACTGATTTCAAAGGACCTCAATGTGACCCTCGGGTCAACAAGGAACGTGTTTTAGTCGTCAATTCGAAGAGGAGCTGAACATCGGTGGAAAATGTCCAAGAAAGCTGCGCTGGTGCCTGAAACAGGAAACTGAAGAATGTTTATCGCGGACGCGCTTGTTGTTTACAGAAGAAAACTTGCTCACCAGGATTCTAAACCACAAACACTACTGCGTGCATTATTTGCAAAAATAGATTGTATTTTACAATGATTCGGACTGGTGCAGGGACTTTCACAATGCTGTGGACTGTGCTGCGATCAGCTGTTTTGCTCATCGCCAAGATTGTGATGTTTCCGGTCAAAGCGATCAACGTGGCGCTTGCTGTGATATGGCTGCCGTTTTACATTTTGTCGCAAGCGCTGTCGCTTCTGACCAACGTACTCTACGTCATTTTCTTGGTGTACATCCTGCAAAGACTGTTCGGGTGGCAGACTCCGTTCTCGCTGGCGCCGACGGACATTGTGAGAGAAGGATTTAACTGGTTCTTCCCGGGCTACGTCATGGTTCCCACCACAGGACCCGGACCCGCTGCGTCGGACGTGCTGGCCGGACGCAACATGCAGCAAATCGTCGACATGCTGAAAAAATCAAAAACGTGAACAGCCAGTGTCCAGCCAGTTCGGACTTCTTCCGCTTGTGAAATGCGTTGTGTAGTTTTGTAAACCAGATTATGTTCAGCACTTTTGTGTAAATATTTGTAAATTGTGCGTTGTTTCTCTTCATGTGAGAAATTTGGGCGATAAAATGTTTGCATCTTTCACTTTTGTGCGCGTCGTTTCAATTTCACTACGAGTACCACAGGTTGGACAATATTCGTAGGTTGCATCGAACGATTCGACTGTCAGGTCATCAGCTTGACAGTGCCAAAGTACGTACGAACAAAACTGGTGGATAATTTGCTGCAAAGGTTGATTCGAATCGAACAGTACCAAAATGAGTTTTCAAGGGCTCTTTATTTCTCCTTTTGCAAAACATTTACATGTTGACCGACTCGAAGGTGCAAATTTTCAGGCCGAAATTGTTTGCGGTTGAGCTTGGGACAAGAAATTTGGTGGAAATAAAAGAACTCTTTGCCCGAACAGTCAGCAATTGGTTGTTTCATCAACCGGATTGGCCGTCGACTTGGATGGACAAAGGATTGGAGATCAAGGATTTCAGCTTTGAAAACAATTTACATTTTGAAGGGAGAAATTGCGCCTTCTGTTCAAAAATTGGGGAGCAAGTTTCATGACACGTCCAGTTGCAGAAAGTCGCAGTGCGACTTTGAAAAATTCAATTTCAACTTACAAGACGTGAACTATTTGCCCTAAACAGTGCAAAATATGCGGAAAATAGGTTTCTGGGGTGCATGTTGGAAACAGACAGAAGTGGCGGGAACTTGGCGCAACTCGTGGCGACATCTGCAACGCTCACCGGATGTGCGCAACTTTGCGTGCTCCGAGAAAATGGGAGGATTTCAGTCTGGAGTTGTTTCTCCAACAATTCCAAAGCTCTCGTTGCACTGAGAAACTCAGGAAGCGACGGAAAGTCAGTGATACAGGTAAACAGGAAGTGAACGCGTTAATAGACGTCATGAAAGACCGACAGGATGTGACAACATCGTCCTGGATGTGATGACAAATTTTGACATCTTGTGATCCAGTGTCAGCCCGTTGACAGTCCAGTGCATTGGGCGTCGAATTTGACCAGCGTTGTCCTTCGTGCAAGCTTCTCTGTCATGTCAGTTGCTTTCCGGTCAAACACAAGTGTCGTATTGCAGTGAAAAGGCACGTGTTTGGGGTGGGACGTCCGACGTGCACTCTGGGATTTTCCCAGCACAGCCGAATTCGCCATTCGATTTGGGTTTTCCATGCGTATGTCTTTCTGGAGACTTGTGGTTGAGTCCACTTGCAGATCTATGTGTCTGGAAAGACGCTTGTCAAACTGACATGGTGAGGCACACAGCAAGCTGCACCGTACACGAACAAAATCGTTGAACTGAAGAGAGAATCGCTGACATGATTCAAAATGCTTTGCTGTCTTGGGAATGGGAAGTTTTTGTTCTTCAACATTTGTGAGTGACAATTGGGAGGCACGCTCGCACATGCTATTCATTTTTACACGAGAAGGAGTGCCTGGGGGCCTGGGTCTGAGCGTTTCAGGTGTCAAACCAAAACATTCAGACAGTCGCTAGACTTGAGGTGTCTCTGGGTTTCGGTTCGCCGGAGGCCCCTGAGTCAGTTTGGATGAGATACGTTCTTTCAGAAGTCTCCAGCATTCGTTGACCACTCAAGGTTTCGTTTCAGAACAGAAATTGAGATTGACGGCAAACGGCCTGCAGAAAAATGGCATCACAGCAAGATCTTTTGGAGCTGTCTCGACATTTGAAGCAGGAGCGTCTGTACGTCAGCTCGGAGCGAGAGCAACTGCAAAATCTGAACGATGACGTGATGAAAACCGCGGAACAGTTGTACCACTTGGCTTGGGTCATGAGGCAGCAGAAGTTGACCCTGGATCAACTGATTTTGGGAGAGAAAGAAGCGACTCCAGAAGTTTGCTGCAGACGTGCTAACAATTTGGAAAATGTCAACTTCGTGGACGGCTACAAAAATCTCAGCTATCACGAGTCAAAGATCGGCGACTTTTTGAAGCAACTGAGGGAGAACCCAAGATTGGTTGCTTTGTGCCTTGTGCTCGCAGAGAAAAACAACACAGAAGTTATGCAGAAGCTATCGAGGGTCGTTGTATCCTCCTTGTTTGGCAACACTGTGATGCAAGAAGATCAAGCGATGGTGCTACAGCTGCTGAAAGAGCTCATTGAACTTCAGGTTTCATCGCACGAAAACCCGAGAAGATTGATTCGCAAAGGTTCTTGTGCGTTCAGCGTCATCTTCAAACTGCTGAACGAGAGCTTGTTCGCAGCCAAGCTCTTCCTCACCGCCGCCCTGCACAAACCTGTGATGCAATTGTTGATGGAGGACGAATGGTTTTACGACATCGATCCAGAACGCGCGCTATACAGATTCCCGGCTCAGGAACGCAACAAGAGATTCGGCCAGCCCGGCACGCTTGAGTACGAGCAGAAGACGAAGCAATACCGAGAGGCGACAGCGGAAAAACTGGTCACACTCACGGAACGCTTCATCACCAACATAAAGAACAGCATGCACTGCTTCCCCCAGATTCTCAGCTGGATCGTGTGTCAGCTTTATCGCAGCGTCACCAAAGCGGAGAAGGTCGAAACGAGCGAGGCCCGCGCCATGTGCGCCGATTTGGTGTTCGCCATGTTTATTTGTCCGGCCATCTGTGATCCCGAGCCTTACGGCATCACATCGGACGCGCCCATCAGCTACATCGCGCGTCACAACCTGATGCAAGTGGCGCAGATTCTCCAAATGTTGGCCATCTCCAGCTGGGATGAAATCGATCAGAAGACTCGCGACATCTACGGAAAATTCGAAAAGGTTTTCTTTCCCCTCTTTCCTTTCTGACTGAATCATTTTCTTGGCTGTGGGATCCTTCTGTTCGGTTGGTACCACTTGTCGTACATTTCAGGGTTGTATGACGTCAGTTTTGGACATGATCCTGGAACAGACGCAGCCGGACCGCCCGCCTCAGGTGACGTCACATCTCCAGGGCTGCGCGAGGGCATCCGTCCTCATCTGCTTCTCGGAGCTGCTCGCCCTGGTGAGTAAATTTCTACAGTGGAGCGTTTTGAGATTTCAACCGACGAAAAAGTCCGACGGATCAGGGTCCATGAGCACTACTTTCAGATGACGCCATCGTTTTCAATCTCCTTTCACTCCTGTTTTGCAGCTGAAGAGTGTTCGCAACACGAGCAGCACCTTGGAGGAAGGCAGCGCAGATCGTAAAACGTTGGAGGAACTGTTGGCTCAGATTCCGCAGATGTCGACGTTGCAAGGTTTGCAAGTGACTCCAAGTCACACGCCTCACGCCACGCCGCCCGGCACCCCGCCCGTCCACAGTAAGAGGCATCACAGAGGTGAGCTAAGTGATGCACGCACGCTCGCATGCTTTCTTGCACTAACTCGGGTTTTGTTCAGCTACGATACTCCGGTTTCTGTTGAACTGCTAACAAACGTCGTCGCACTTGCACGATAATGTTTTCCACAGTAATCAAGCGACAGTAACCCAGATTTCATTCACCTTCACCCGAATCAACTGCCGCCTTCATGCAGCTGGTTGTTGTGCGAAGTCCCTACCATGTGGTAGTGCAGTACATGGCAAGGTGGATGAAATGTCCCCTGCCCCCTCCCCCCTTAACCTCCCTCCCCAACCCCCTCCCCCCACCCAAACTCCCCTGCCCCTGGACCCCCCTGCCCCTGGACCCCCCCCCCATGGAAGACAAGAAGGACTAGGAAGAATCGATGACATTACCGCAAGGGATTTCGCACTGCAGTTGCCTTGAGCACTGCTTCTTGTTGCAGTCACTCATGATGCCGTATAAATTTGGACAAGGGATCCCTCAAGCAAGCCCGAAACAAGCAGGATTGATCAGCGTTGTATTTCTGCTGAGGTGTAACACAAACCTGTCTGGCCAGGAGACAATCACCCCTTGTGGCAGAACATCACGACCCACTGTCAAGCTTTTGATCAGTTCTTTTACGAGTTTGTGAACAGTCCTCAACCAGACCGCGCGTGTTCAACACGTAGTGTACTTGTTTATCCTTGTTTTCATTGCATGGTGTGCACAAGACAATCGGTTCAGCCTTGTCATTCACGAATAACTTCTCGTGATCTAACAGACCGGTTGAATTTCTTTTCAGGAAAAGCCAAACAACGTCTTTTGATGTTGACTGATGGAATAAACGGAGAAAGTGAAGAGAAGGAGACCCCGAATCCAGCGCTGCCTGAAGATGTGCTTGTCGTGTCCCTGGGGATCATCAATGACTGCCCCGGCATGCTCAGCGAAAACAAGGTGACTCCTCAGAAATGGCGAAACTGAACAGAGAGAAAACGGAATGAAACAAACGGTTGAAAAGAGTCAACATTCAGGACAAAGACAAAGACACGAAAATGTTGCATCAAAAGAACTTTTCCCTTCAATTGCAGGTCATTGAGCAAGACAACAAGCAGAGAAAAGTGAAGTACAACAACTATCTTCCTGGTACGGATGAGTCCATCGCAGCGTCCGAAGTTCAGCTCCACGAAAAGCGGACGAGGTTTTCCTTGTCGCACGACCAGGATTCCATAGGTACGCGTCATGCTCTGATAGAAACGGAGAAAACTAGTGTTGTGTGCGGTTAGCTCTACCGTTCTCGGAAGGGCAACCCGTGTACTTTATTGTCAGTATCAGAGGCTGGCTCAGAGGGCAGCTTCAGGTTCGTGCAGCTCTGCCAAAACAGTCGCTCTGAGTACTCAGCTTTGTGACGAAAGCTGGATCGCACGCGTGGGAAGATGCGGTATCTTCCACACGACACTGGCCGTGGTTTAGACACGCGCTTTATTTATTATGCTCTTTGGTTTTGCAGCAACGAGCGACAACCTGGAGGCGATATCCGAGCCGCCGTCGAGCCACTCGGCCGGATCCGACATCGGCGACAACGAGAACGACAACCTGTCCGATATGGTGTCCGCCAACGTCAGCGGGAGGGGCACTCCCAACATCAGCGGGCGCGACACCCCTCTGTCTCAGGTGGGCACGGCACATCTTTGCACCCAGCCTTATACCACACAGCGAATGCGAAAGGGTTTCAGACGTCACCTTTGATCCAGTCAACAGTTAGTAAATTCGCTTTTGCGACTTTTTCAGTATTCGCTGTTGCAGGCGGAATCGGCGGCGGAGAGTGTGGAGGAACGTCCGCGGGCCCCGGATCTCCCGGTCATCGTGCAGAAAAACAACCGCGAAGACGTCACCGAGAGATTCGGGAAGTTCGAAATCAGAGCCGAGTTGGAGAGTGAGTGAAAACGACAAGAAGCAACTGCAGTCTGTGGGGCATGACCAAGACTGAGCTTGTCGTGGGTGATGCGCCACAATATGCGGTTCTGGGCTTTACCCTCATTGTCAGCTGCGCTGAAATTGGTTTGCCCCTGTATCTGTGCCCGCGTGTCCTGTTGACACTCAGATTGTCTGAGTTGCCCCCCCCCTGCCTATGGAAATTTGTAACTTGGACATTGTCCAAGCTAGACATGTCCAACTTGGGCATTGTCCCACATGGACATTGTCTGAGTTATCCCCTCCCCCTGCCCACAGGAAATTTCAACTTGGACATTGTCCTTGTGGGACATCACCTCTGAGATGAAGTGCTGTACTGCCAATGTACGCGGCGCGCGGCTGGTTCTCCACTTGAATGTTGTCATTGACAGAACTATGTGTTCAAACAAATGCAATTGTTTCTCATGGAACAATAATTGGCACTTGGTCTGTCCGCACCGGAAGTTCCCTCTCTGACCTGCGCACTGAGCCGTCTCGCTGCTGTTGCAGAGGACGAGACGAAGTCGACGGTGTCGGACACGTGGAGCACGGACGTGCTCGCCTCCGACTCGGAGCCTCCGGAGCAGAACCAGCTGGAGCGACTCGAGGAGATCGCCGAGGAGATGGTGTCGCGAAACCTGCTCGGCGTTCAGGAGGTGAGAGAGACACGTGAGAGGGACGTGTTAGACACACACGGCGAGAGAGACGTGGCAGGAGGGACGTGGTGAGAGAGATATGCAAGAGACACTGGTGACGGACACATGGCGAGAGAGAGAGAGAGATGTAGTGGGAGAGACGTGGTGAGAGAGAGACTGGTGACACGGACTGCGGTGAGAGACATGAAAGAAATGGTTGGTACATGGTGAGAGACACTGGCGACAGACACAGTGAGAGAGACATGTGAGAAAGACAGACATACAGACACGTGGTGAGAGATATGTGAGAGGCGTGACATGTGCCAAGAGAGAGACATGGTGAGAGATGAGAGACACAAGAAAGAGACAAGTGTGTGAGGCACTGAGATACACAATGTGAGATGTGAGACACATGTGAGAGAGGCATGTCGTGCTAAATCTCGTTTAATCTCGCGGCAGGTGTGCGAGATCTCAGAGACGGCGAGCGACGCGTGGAGCACGGACGTGTTGGCGTCCGACACGTCTGAGCGGCAGGCGGAGCGGCTGCTCGAGCTCGACCAGGACGAGGTGGCGAGCGTGTCGAGCCGCAGCCAGGGCCACGACGACTCGGTGTCGGAGCCGGGCGACCAGACCGACGACGCGTCGCAGTCAGGTGCGCACCAGTTCTCGCAGCGATCAAAAATGTGATCAAATGAACATCAAGGGGAGCGTTTCCATGACAACGAGCGACAAAAAATTCTGTCGTCGCTGGTCGTCAAACTCATTCCTGCCTGCAGAGTTCCACTGCGATCGAAAATGCGTTCTATTGAACGTCAGGAGAAGCAGGTTTCCATGACAACGAACGACAATCCAGTCTGTCGTCGCTGGTCGTCAAATGCATTTATAACCTCCAGAATCTCGTAGGTGGGTGAACCAACGAAGATTTGTTTCCGCGCTTTGCAGGTTTGGCGAGTCCGGGAGTGAACGCCGGGGAGAGCGCGGGGTCGGGCGCCCGTGGCGGCGGCGCGGGCGGCGTCGGCGGCGGCGGGGCGAGCGCCTTCTTCCCGACCACCGCCGGTGGCGCCACCGACCCGATCCGCCCGACCATCCGCCCCGAGCGCTTCAGCGACCCGACCAACTTCAGCTACCAAAACTACAGCTCGACCGTCAACGGCCGGGTGAAAAGTGGCCACACGTCTGAATTTTCTCAAAATTTCCAGACGATTGAGCAAGCCAAGAAGCAACAAAGAAGTAACGCCAAAGCGAACTCGGCCCTGCAGGCGTTTGATCCATTGGCGCCGAGTAAATCTGTGGAGACTTTGACAGAGACAGAGCTGAGCGTCAACGTCAGCACGAGTATCGGAGGCAGCACGCAGACTCTGGTTCCCGAGAACATGGCTCTGTCCCCGGACCAAGGCTTCGCCAGCCCTGGCGCTCACAGTGATCAGAGTCACTTCGACTCCTCCAGCGCACCACGTGATGCACCACGTGACTCGGGGCTGCCGTCCGAGTCAGTGTCGCTCGACACCATCAGCGAAGACCTGGGTGGACTGAAGCTCACCGAGCAGCAGAACGTCCACATTGACGCCCACAGGTTGTCCACAGCGGCACTTTCTCTCTTCGACCCTCTGATGCAGGAGAGCTCCACAGACCCAGATGACTCGGAACCTCACCACCCCAACTCAGAGTCAAATCTGTCCAGACCAAACAAACCTCACTTCAATGAGCAGGGAGCGAGACCCAAAACGACTGGCGCGCTGCCGGTGACGCCGAGGATTTCCGTGCAGTCGAGCGACGCTGACAGCGCGCGCTCCCTGTCAGCCGTGTTCGAGCACAGGCGGGACGGCAGCAGCGGACGCCCCCTCCCGGATCCAGAGGTTCTGAAGAACGCCGCGGAGAGCGATAACGTCTCGATGCACAGCACGGACTCGGCCAGCAAACTGACGCACCACCGGGGTAGCACCGACAGCAGCAACTCGTCGCTCATCGACGTGTCGACACCCAGGACGTCGCGAGGCGAGGTCGGTATCCATGGATACCTGAATTGTCTTCCCACTCAAGAACATCGTGAGTGAGGAGACAAAGTTGAAGTTTCTGGTATCTTTCCTGATACGATGATGGAAACTTCAACATTGCCTTGTCTCTTCACTCATGACCCCTCCCCCTGCCGATGTGCTCCATGGTTGGCAACTTTGTCTGTCGCTGAACAAATTTGGCTCATTGTGCAAACTTTGTGCACTGACATTTGGTCTCAGGAACGTTTCTTTGTTTCACTTTCTCTGGCTGATTCCTGTCGAAGCCAAAAATGATGGCTTCCCCGAGGTGCTTCTCAACACAACGTCTTGTTGGCCATTTCAGAATGCCGACGATGAGAAGGGATCCGACGGAAAGAAAAAATCCTCCGGTTTCTTCCATTCGTTCAAGGAAAGAATATCAAAGAGTGGTACGTACCTTGGTCTTTCCAGTTTCGTTGGTTCGTCGTGAAATAGAGTGTACTGACTGCAAATGTTTGAGAAATTTTATCAAACGACATTATTTTACTTTCTTGTGATTTTGATATGATTGCATTTTCTTCATTTTTGCAACCAAAGTGTTGTACCCAAGTCGCGCAGCTGTTCACTGTGATAGAACCAGCTGACTGTTTCATTGTTGGTGATGTTTCAATTTCAATGTCCACAGATTTAAGAGTGGAGCTGCTGTGTGGGTTTCTCAGTCGCGACCAACCGTTGTGAATTGTTTATTCCGTGTTCAGGTTCTATGGGGGAAGGCACGTCTTACCTTTGTGTTCAAATTGTTTCTTGTTTTCCTGTTGCGCGGCAAAATGCTTCTCCCATTGGCAAAGACCAAGGACTCGCCACAAGCCAAAAAATAGAAGGCAGTTTTGCTGCCACATCTCGTCGAAGTTGCCCGATAGCACACAAGTTAAGTTTCCAAGCCATGAGGGTTTCACATTGGGTGACGCGCGAACGTGTTTTGGGTTGACGTCAAAAATTCCACCATTGGGGTCAATGTTAAATTTTGACGCTGACGTCAAAAAAAGAAAAAAAAGATCGCGCGTCACCAATGTGAAAACCGCTGATGTTTTGCACGTTGCAGCCACCAAGTCGAAGAAGCGTTTCCCGAAGCCGTTTGACAAGGAGGACGGTCGTGTCGCGGACGAGCGCGGGTCTGGAGATGGCGCCACCGGCGGCTTCGGCGGCGGCGCAGACGCGCTCCAGAAGCACAGTCCCGGCATGAGGGCGCATGCCGACGAACACAACACTTCTCAGGGTACAGCAGTCAGTCCTTCGAAGACACGAACAGTGTTGAACAAACTGGGACGCAACAACGTACCACTCACCAACGACCCAAACCGGCGCGTCTCCAAGATGAACGGATTTAAGTCTTGAGCAGGGAAATTCTCAAGACAGGGTGGTGAATCACACATAACTTTGTGGTTTCAGAAACTTCGGATGACATTCTTGCCAAGTACCGGAAGCAGCCTGCAGCGAGCGACAGTTCGAACCAAGCGAAAGACAAGGCGGAAGTGCGAGAGGAGAGCGACGGCGAAAGCACTCCCGCCTACGACCCGAACAACCTGGAACACTGCAAAGCCTTTCTCGATGCCAAAAAGAAGTTGAGGATGGTGTTGAGCACAGCTGATTTTCAGGTGAGTTTGACCTTGACCCAACAACAGAAAACGGCGAAAGATGGGGTCTTGTCGTCAATACGTGTACCACGTGTGGAAAAGAAGAACGTGTAAAGTATCCGGCTTCCAATGTCTCTGAGCAGAAAAGCGTTGAGACGTGCAGGTTTGGGAGACTTGCCTTTGTTCCAATCTCAGGACCGTCCGTGTGGATGAACCATCCCCTCCCCTCCCCTCCCGTCCCCTCCCGTCCCCTCCCCTCCCCTCCCCTCCCCTCAACCCAACTCCCGAGACTGACCAAGACGGCCAATGGCCAGGGACATTGCGTATCGAGAACGTACCTTCAATTTTTTTAATTTGGATGGGGGGGGAGAACAAATCTCCTCCTCCCCTCCCATGCAGAAATTCAGTGGCTGGCCGATTTGTCCAAAAGACTTGCGCGGCGCGTCTCCAACACGTGATGTTCTTGTTCCCGCGACAGGCCGTGCCGTCGGTGACATCTTACGGGCTGCTGGCACCAGCGGCGGAAGGAAACGACCGCAAGGAGAACGATCTGGTGGCGTTTCTCCAGGTGCAACTCGCCGAGGCGATCAACCTGCAGGACAAGGACCTGATCGCGCAGCTCCACGAGACGATCCGCTGCCTCAAGCAGTTCGACAACGAAGGGTGCGGCTCGCTCGCCGTTCTTTTGTGTTTTGAAAGTCGCATTGTGAAGGACGTTCTGGATTCCCAGAGTGAGGAATCACCGATTGGTTGGTGTTGCCCTGGGATTGAAAAGTGCCCTTGTGAGTGAGGAGTGAAACGTTTGCAAGATGCACGATGATGGACATTCTGGATTCCTGGAGTGAGGAAACCCCAAAAATTGGGTTGAAGAGTAGGGACAACATGCTTTGAAAGGTTTATGTGGAGAACTTTTTTGAACTGTTTGCAGAGTGAGGAAGCTTCTGAAGTCGCTGAGGGACGAGTACAAGAGTCGCTCTCCGTACATCGCGTACCTCGTGCGGTGCCGCCAGGGCCTCCTCTCCTCCAAGGCTCATCTGGACCGCCTGCTGAACCGAGTCAAAAGGTACAGCACGCTGTTGGCAAGTCAGAAATGCCCGGTGTAACAGGACCAGACAATGACCAGGACCAGACAACGACCACACTATTTGGTCATTCTCTGGTCCTGAAATTTCAGGACCAGACAATGACCACCTGGGCAGTCATTGTCTGGTCCTGAAAATTTTAGGACCACACAACGACGTCGGAAAAATAGTACGGTTGTTGTCTGGTCCTGAGACACCGGTGTCAAAAATGCTCAGTGAATTTTCCACTCGACGATCGTCCGTGTCAAAAATGCCCTGCTGTTCAGTGCATCTCACACTGGGCAGTTTCCTGAAAGGGGTGTTCTTTAGATTGAGCATTGATTGGAGGTAATGGGCATTTCTGACTCAGTGTCAAAAATGTCTTGGGCAATTTGGGGGCTTTCTGACACTCCGATAACGCCTCGTCAATGACCGTGTTCGATTCACCAACCGAAATGGTCGACTCAGCCCCATCTCCAACCCAGGGGCGAAGTCGCTCGACACTCACTTTTCGGCAGCGAGCCGCGCGCGTAAATCGAACGCCCTGAACGTCGGTTTGGGATCAAGATGACGTCAGCAATCTGTCATGATGACGTCGTCGTTTCCACGTGTCCTGCACGCCTCATTCGTTGTGCTTCGTAGGGACAAGAACGTGCTGAACAAGTACTTCATGTCGGTCTTCGTGCGGCTCTTCCTGGAGAAGCGGGAGAGGGCGCTCATGAAGTTCATCTCCGACTTCCAGAAGCTGACCGTGTCCGACGAAAAGGTATCCCTAGCAACATTCTTACGTGGGAGCGGAGAGGAGAGGGGCACTGGATTTGTGATTTCCTCGAAGCGGATTCTGTTCTCGATCTCTCCTCAGATGAGGGGCACCAGATTTCACGACGCACGTTCTACTACTGTGGCATTTCTCGACCCGGTGTGATATTTGTGGTTTTCAGACGGACCGCATGGAATCTTTCCTTGAATATCTTCACAAACAGATGCACGACGATGCAACTTGGCAAGGTACTTTTGAGCCTTCATTGTGTTCTCAGATTCTGACCTTCGACAGTGTTGGGGTTGTTGTACGAGGATTGTCCTCGCTGTTTTAGTGGCCACGGAGCAGCAGCTGGAAGAGGCGAAGCAGTACATCGAGCGCAACGTCATGAGCCACATCTACGTGCACGCCATGTACCCGAACGGAGACGCTGACGTCCACAGGGACCTGTGAGTGTTGTGTTGGCATTCCCGAGTCAGCATCGTGCTGGAACCGTTCAGTTGATCAGGCCTGATCGCAGCTTTGCGTCAAGAGAGAGGAGTTGATCCCTCCTCCATTGACTCAGTGCACACTCAATACCTTTGTTGAACCTCTTTATTGAAGCCTCTTGATGTACGCCGGAGCTCCACCAGGGAGAAGCCCTGAACTCAGGCTCTCAGGTCTCATGAAGTTGTGCGTTTACAGCTTCACAGGGGTGCGGGATCGTACATATGGGGTCGAACCAAACATTGATTATTGGGGTTCGATCACATAACATGAGTTACGCGTTTTTTGAAACAATAGTGAAACTTTCATGCACAAGACACACCCCTTCTTTTGATGCTCTTTGTGGGACAAAAGGTGCGTCTGATACTTTGGCGGCAACAGATCATCTCTCAAAAAAGTTATGACATGTTCGTGCAGAAAGGACAATGTTGTTTACGAGTGAGAGACGTCATTCCAATGTTTGGTTTGCAGGATACTGCACAACCACATGAAGAAACTGGCGAAGACGATCACGCCGAACCACAAGGACCTGCGCATTCCAAAGATGTACCACTACGAGTGTCCATGGCCCGCGGCACAGAGCGAAATCTACATGATCAACGCGTACAAGGTGAACGCGACGGGAAAACATCGTGGTGTTTTCTGAGACTTGTTCGTCCATCACACTTTGCCAACAGCTTCAACGGGAAAGTTGCTTGGTTGAAGCACTTGTGGTTCCAACAGCGTACTCGTTCGTCTCTCTCGCTGCCGTTCGCGCCGTTGCCTTTCGCGAGACCGGTTTGGCTCACAGTTATCCACCTGTTTCAGACTCCGCGGGACAAGCTGCAGTGCGTGCTGCGCTGCTCCTCGACCATCATGAACCTGCTGAGCATGGCGAACGAGCGCTCGGTGCCCGCCGCGGACGACTTCATGCCCGTGCTCATCTTCGTGCTCATCAAGGCGAACCCACTGAGCCTGCTCTCCACCGTGCAGTACGTCAACAGCTTCTACGACAAGAGACTCGCCGGTGAAGAGCTCTACTGGTGGACCCAGTTCTGCTCCGCTGTCGAGTTCGTCAAGACGATGGACTGAGGGGAGGGTGGAGTGTGACCGGAGTTGGTGGAGAAAGGGGTGAGATTGAGTTTTGGTCAGAGGACGGACACTTTCTCTGTTGTTGGGTGATGATGGCCTTGGAACAGCAATGACTAGACAGTGGGTTTTATGCTGGAGCTGCGAACAGTGAAGTTTCTTCACATCTGGAGTCACTTCAGTTGTCTGAAGCTTGATTTCTTTTGGAGGGAGGGTATCTTTTTGAGTGAGAAGTCTTCAGCCGTAGAATTCCTCACGTTGTGATAGGTTCTGGTCATCCAGTCGATGAAAAGGCTGGACTCTGCTCTGATGCCATGTTGTTACATATCCATGTCTTCACGGTACCTCTGCCACTCATTGTACATTGCTCAAAGTGTGTTGGAATCTTTTCTTCCAGTTGTTTGTTTGGTGGGAACCATGTTTCAAACGGACGTTGTTCCCGTTCCACCCAATGATGCAGAACACAACTCAAAACGAGGCAGTTTCATTGATTTACTCACGTGATTTTGCAAACACACATCCCTTCGACGTTGTACTCCTTTTACCTTGCGATGCTGAGAAAACCAAGTGATAATTTTGCAAAGACAACAGATTTGTCTTCGACATTGATTCTTTGCACCTTTGCGCGGCCCTTTGTTTTTGCTCGAGGCAACCGCAGAATATGCAACGCACCCGATAATTCCTGTGGTGTTTCGAAACTCGGGAAAGTGCACTCTTTCCTCTTTATGTGTTATTTCGAGATACGAATTTTTGCAAATTTTGTGAGAACAGAAGGCTTGGACAATTGAGAGACCCAGCTCTTTTTGTCATTGTGAAACTCTTTTGAGATTTTTTGAGCACTGCAGCAGTTTATTTTTCCTTTTGTGGCAACTTTTTTTGCGACTTTACCTCAGAGGCCGCACAAATAACGTGGTGGCGCCACCACTGGGAGGTGTTGTTGGCCCTTGGCAACCAAAACCCAAACGCAACTTTTGTCCTCAGCAACCAAAACCCAAACGCAACTTTTGTCTCTTTTGTCTGGCTGTATTTTGATCACAAACCTTGAAAGATCACAGCTGAAAACACGCAGTTTAAACTCACAGGGACCTGAAGTCCTTTTCAGTTTGTTTTTTGTTTTTTTTTTTTGTCTCAGATGTCGGGGCGTTTCTAGTCAGTAGGGCCGATAGTAGAAATCGCTTGTGTCAGATGTAACTTGGGTCACACGTTCGTTTCTCTTGGTTCAGTCGCAGTTTCTTGCGTCACTTTGTTTCTTCCGTTCTGTTCTTGTGTTCATCAGCTTCACGGCCCGAAGAAGCGAAGTGTTCGATACTTGGTGCCGTTATCACAATTCGCAGTGAAGTAAAGTTGTACCAGAACCGATTTTGTGTCCAACATCAATCATTGATTCAGTGTCTGATAAATTGGTTGAATATGAGTGAGTAATTTTGCAAAAGTGGACCGATGCTGCACAACATTCCTCCAGCTTTTTCGGAAGAAGCACTTTGCGCTACAAGCTATACCTTTCACGTATTGCAATCGTCTTGTTTGTCCTGATCTACACGTTCGAATCTTTGGACTCCGTGCTCTGCTAGCCAAAATTTACAAGATGTCAGAACCAAGACGAAAATAAAGGTTCGTGATTTTCAAGCAAGAACGAAGGGGTTGAGTTCTTCAGTGCGCCATGTTTTTCTTGCAGAAAGTTGGTAGAGGTCTAACGTTGACATTCATGACTGACCAGCTCTGCTGATTGGCCTTTGTGTTTTGGCAAAAAGTGAAATGACTTGGATTCTTCAACTTGCACTTGGTAATGAATCTCCTGGTCCAGAGGAACACAAAAATGCCATTGGTTCTGGAATTGAGGCCTTTGTTAAGATTTGTGAGGGGTTCATAATGTCAGATTTTGGGGTCTCTGACCAATGAAATGTCAAAGTTTTACCCCTGTTCCTGGCACATGGTGTCATTAGGTTCCACTCCAACTTTTGTGTTTTGCCCCCCCCCCCAAAAAAACCCAGGGTATATAGCCTTGGTGTTTTGGCAAAAAGTGAAACAATTTGGATTCTTTAACTGGCACTTGGAAATAGATCTCCTGCCTCCCCATCATATGTGGTGCGACTAGGGGCTGACTGGAAAACCATGAACACTTACCTAACATGAGTTGGCAAGTTGTTGGACGAATCTTGCAAACTCACAGTGCTTTGTGGGTCCTAAATTGAAATACCCAACAACCTCACTGACCACAGCCAGATGACTTGGGTGCTGGTTTTGCTGCACACCCACCTTGTAGAGTTTTCTCATGATAATCTGTCAAAAGAAACTTGAGATGTCTACTTGATCCATGATTGATACCTGATCACATGACTGATGACTGATCATGTTGCTGATGGCTGGCAGGACCACCCCCCATGGGAGGGGAGGGAGGCTGCCCAAAAAGCCAGCCAAAAACAGTAGAATTTGGCCAACCTTGTACCTATATATAAAAATTGTATATTGTATGAAAATTATAGAAATATTATAATGGCCACTGAGGCCAGCACCCCCTGGTGGGGGAGGAGTATGGTGCAATAACAACTGCTGTACTGACCATAACCACCACCAGGTGGCATGCAATGTACCAATAAATGGAGGGAAAGCCCGTGCTTCAGGGTCAGTCTCATCCAGACTCCAGACGAACCGTTCGTGTCAACGCGACACCATGTCGCGTCACGTGATCACCTCCACGTGTCACGTGTTCAGCTCCCCAGCGCAGAAGCCTCTGCGTGACTGATCTGAGTTTTGCGTGAGATGTGTCCATTGCTGCACATTAAATTCGAAATTGACTTTCCATCAAGTGTTTGTCACAAAACATCATTTTCATGCAAATTTAAAGTTTGGGGTACTTGATACCACACAACTTTTCTTCACATCTTGAAAAAAAGTTTGAGTGACGCTTTCTCAGGTGTTGACGAGAAGAGGCATGCACAGCCGCGTCGCTTCGTCTTGGGTGGCACTTGACGCAATGAATTCCTTCCTCACGACTCGTTCTCAGCCCAAACATTTGAATGGGAATGGTTTCCAAAATGTTTGCATTCAGAGAAAAAGGGTTCCCGTGTGCGCTTTTGCCCGTCGACTGTTGCATACCGAATTCCCTTTGGGAAATTCCACTTTTTTCCGCAGCCTATCTCGAGTCAAACGACTCGGCTGATGCCCAGGAGAAAGCGACTCGGGCCCCATTGATGGAATCTCAGCGTGAATAACAACTCAACCACGTCCCCCACGGTGCAACGAGAGTCATAAAGCTTCATGCATGACCTGAGCGTTGCGACTGCTGAACGTTTTGCCTTTCATCTGGAGTAAAGTTGCCCAAAGAAGGAAGGTAAGGCAAAAGATTTCAGGTGCAAAAGTGAACGGGCATGGCGATCCTTGGAGTGATTCTGCAGAGCATGGCGAACGAAAAATGTGTCAGTGACGCACACAAATTGGTCAACAAACCAAGGAACACGCCCATGTCACCAGTTCACGAGCAAAAACACACAGGTGGATTTGTTCTGACAATGAAACGTCAATTGTGTCTGTCAGTTTCTGAGCCGCTTGCAGTCCCCTCATTCCCTCCGTTTTGGAGTCCACAATTCACGGCGTTCGAGACACGAGCTGCGAAGGACTTCCGAACGTTCGGTGTACAAATCTCATCAAAAGGACCGAAGCACTTCTTTGCGATCCCATTATTCTGGGTCATCTCGCAAATCCCAGCACACCTTTGAAGACAACTCTCCCTGAGCACGAAGTGCAACACAACACGTGTTCTGGGGCATTTATTCTGCCACGTATTTGGAGAAGGAACAAGGGTACTGTATTTCAAGCTCCTATATGCTCTGTGTGTACGAGCAGTTTTAACCCATTCACGTTCTTGTGTGTGCCGAGGATTCCTTTTCACTTAAGATTACTGAATAGTCATCAGGCAGCATTCAGCTTGATATTTGCCAAAGTGGAATGTTTACAAGATCATTCCTGAAAGATCCTTGTCAGCAGTTTTTGCAACAAATGTTCAAAACTGATCTGAGCAACAATCTAAGAACAAAATGTTTCACTAAACAGGATTTGCACGAGAAAAAATTCTTTTGACGGTGTCGGAGTGTCAGAAGGGTAGGGTAGTCAAAACTACCTATCAGCAGTTTCCACTCGATGGTCGTCCGTGCCAAAATGCTCCATGGGTGGTTCTGACCCCATGTCAAAACTCACCCGTTTGTGTCAGAATGCATCATTGCACTTTATAGGAATGGTATACTTTCTGCCCTGGATGGTGACATTCTGACACTGGAAATTGCTCCTTCTGTACAACACTACCATTTTGACCCTGAACGGTCTGCTTTGGACACTGACAGTCATTCCAAACTGAACTGTGGCATTTTGACCCTGAACGATACATTTACAGAAC
>JAAUXT010108012.1_pt1 | contig 26855 bp, 31 predicted proteins | sample 7278171 | NCBI WGS metagenome assembly JAAUXT01 (sample SAMN14350112, study PRJNA611818) | marine sediment metagenome | isolation source: surface marine sediment (1.8m) | place: French Polynesia: Moorea | collected 2018-08
AGATGCTTCATTTTACTTTATTTATTTTGGAAAAGGGGTATACAAAGCTGACAAAAAAGACAAAAAATACCTGGAAAAAACTTTGAAAACCTGGAAAAATCATGGAAAAATCATGGAATTTTGTTGGTCAGCTGCAGTGGGAACCCTGTTGAAGGCTTGAACCCTGCAAAGTCAGGGTCTGGAGCACAGTGTTTCTCAATGTGCGACTCCCCTTTTGTCTGTGGGGTATGTGAAGAGGTTGCAGCACTATTTGAGGCCTTGTGTACTTTGTGTGGACGGGAGAGGAACCTTGATCAAGGGTGGTCACGGCACCTCGGTTTGGCGCTCTTGGAGTGGGAACTTCAGTTTTGCTCCTTTTGCATGGTGCTTGTGTTCTTCCACAGGAAACTCGCGGGTAGGTTGGTTGGTCAAAGGTTTTGAGTGACGTGGATGCGACTCTTCTCATCCTCTGCCTCACTGTGGGTCCACAACGGAAAGTGTCCAGCAGGTCGGACCCTGGACCCAGTTCGCACTCAGTGCGTGTTTCGCGACGTGCACGCTGGATCCGCCTGATCCGAGGCTCCCGCCCAACGCAAGAGCGGCGCCCGATGAGGCAGCACGCGATGAGCGGTTCAGCAGGAGCGGATCTGGGACCTGCAATGGGGCCTCAGTGGGACAGCGTCCCTGAACACACACACACACACACACACACACACACACACACACACACACACACACACACTGTGTCAGCTGCGAACAACTCACTAAGAAAATTGAAAACATTTTGCGCCTGAAACAAAACGACTGCATGCGTAGAACTTTGTGCAGGGCTGATGTTGTGGCCGCTGTGGTCCCCTGGATCCACCCCTGGGTCAGGTAGATGCGTCACGCCTTGAAAAATTGGATGAAGAAAGTGAGGCAAGGTGCTCACGGGATGCGTAATGCGGTGCGGGCCTCCACTCGTCAATGGACGAGTTGACCCTTTCTCCATTGAGTTGTGTGGGAACCGGAAGGCTTGACGCCTTCAGTGTGACCTGGTGATTTGCAACGGACTGGATCCAGTGTTCGTGGCCGTTCCTCAAACTGAAATGTTGCCAACTCCATGGAAGCGCTTGGTCGATACTCGTGGGACCTCATTCTCCAGTGTGTGTGTGTGTGTGTGTGTGTGTGTGTGTGGTGAGAGAGGGAGGGGTGTGCGTGCGTACGTGTGTGTTCATCACGGGTGTAACTGCGGCGCTCGGAAAGTATCACACCGCAAGGTGTGTGTGTGTGTGTGTTTGCTCGTACATGTGTCTTCATCATCTGTGTATTTCCCCGCATCACACTCTGCCTCCCGTGTTGAGTGAATAATTTACACACCGCCACAACGACATAGAATTTACGACCCATAAATTTGGATCGAATGTCATGCTGCCAAATGCACGTAAATATTAATTTTAGCACGTGCAGCTTTTTGCGGTGCGTTGCAACGGGCACCGAAGCTGGGGTCTGATTTCAGGTCCACGACAGGTTCCATGACACGTGCGTGTGGTTGCGGGTATGCGTGCGCGTCTGCAGGCGTGGTAGGGCGCACTTGTATGTGCACTGGTGTGTTTGTGTACGTGTCCTCACCTTTCTGCAGACCAGCAAAATTTGCATTGACGTCTTCCTCAGCTTCGCGCGCGCTCGCACATGTGTGTGTGTGTGTGTGTGTGTGTGTGTGTGTGTGTGTGTGTGTGTGTGTGTGTGTGTGTGTGTACAGGTAGTGTGTGTGGGTTTGCATGAGGAGTGTGTGGGAAGTCCATTGTGTGGTTTCTGTGTGAGGTGTGCGTGTGTATGTGTCTGTATGAGGTGTGCGTGTGTGTTTGTGCTTGTGTGTGTGTGACAACACAAGAACGAGGGACGAGCCTGGTCTAAATCACCTCCCTTTCTGCAGTGACGTTCGCACACAACATCCCTCCAGAGAGGAATGCAAAACAAGGGTGGCTCCCACGTCGAGCGTCGCGCGAACCTGGCGTTCCTCAGCGCGTCCTTGGGCGGCGTAGCGTCAGGAACGCAGCGCAGCGCGGACGCCGTGTGAACCGTGCGCAGCTCGCGTTGTGGTAACGCGTCCCTGGGGCGTCGTCCCCAGCATCAGAGATGGAAAATTACGCAGCGTTCCACCGCCTGGTTCCCGCCAAGTGCGTGACGCGTTCTCACTCGCGACACGGGTGCCCCATCCTTGTGCTGGTCAATGAGCACTTTGTCCCTGGACAAGTCAATGGGCACTGTGCGCCTGTACAAGATGAGAGGTGCACCCTGCGCATAGCGTTTAGGCTGCGTCGTCGCTTCATCGTGTCGTCTGTTTTCTCATTGCAGCGGACAGGACGGGGACGCTGTTCGTCGGGGACGCCATCATCTCCGTAAGTACTCTTTCAGTACCTTGATACTCATTCAGTACACACGAAACACGAGGACCGGATGCAGGCCTGGAGCGAACCCCAAGGATTCGTAGCATTCATGGGTGAACAGTTTTGGTTGCGAGTGGCAGGCCGGGTCCAGAGGATCCGCCCCTGTGGGTCACGTGTTACGCATGCGCCTCGCACCTTGTAAACGAACTTTGCGAACCTGGAACGGACGCGTGGTCCTGGGAACCTTTGAGGACAATTCTGACGTTTCTGTTGTGCAAGCAATGCATTCGTGTTTCAGTGTTTGACGTCTGTACCCGCCAGTTGTCTTCATCCACAGCGCATAACAGACACAGTGAAACTGCCTGATGTTGGCGGCTCGTGGAGTTGCGTGTGTTCTTCATCTCGGTGCTTGATTTTGTGAGAAAAATGCGTTTCTGACCTTCATATTGGATGCATCACGCGTTGCGTCCCTTTGGTACGAGCTGCACCCCTGAATTTCTTGAGAGATGTGACGCAAAACGTGTCCAGTGTGAAACGGGCCTTGAAGTCGAGCAGCGGAGAGTGGATGAGAGGCTGATGCGTGCGCACTCACGTGGATAACGACCGCGAGATGGAGCGACGTCCAACGGGACTCGTCTTCTCGTGACGTCATCAGGCGTTTCCCACGTGCACGCTGAACGCCGTTCCCACCTCACCATCACGTCTGGGATTTTTTGTGCAAATATGGAGTGTAGTGTGAAGCTTCTGGGGCACGCACTGGTTTCAGGGTCCAGGCCCTCTGTTCCCTGACTCCATTCTTGGTTGTGTGCCCTGACGTCTTTCTGCTGTGTGAGCGACGTGTGGCGTGACATGCAACACGTGCGATACATTGAGCGGAAGAGGAAAACTGCAGACGAGAAACGCACCTGCGGCACCAGTTGAATGAGTGCTGACTGAATCCTATGAATCAAGCAGTTGTGATTGAGTGTTTCACACACTGGAGAGGCAGGTTCATTCGGGGCTACACGGGGGAGAGCGACGCCCATTGAAGACGACGCGGAGCGGGGACCGGGGTCTGCGAGCCCGCGCTTTGTCTGCGTCCCAGCTGCGTGTTGTGATTGGCTGCTGGGGACGGACTCGGCAACGACGCTCGTTTGTCACGTGGACGTCGCAGCGCCGTCCTTGTTGTACCTCACGGCGTCCATGAAGTTGGATAAAGCGGCAACGGTTCGCAGTTTTGTGTCTGACTTGCCAGGGCAGTGCTGCAAGCCTCTTGCTGCAAGGATTGCGTTTCTGCCTGAGCCTTACACAGGAGGGTTTGTATTGCAGCCTCGTCGATGGTGTTTGAGGTCAGCTGCAGGGACGGCGCTGCAGCCCCTGCATTTCTCGCTACAGGGACGGTACTGCAGCCGCTGTAGCTCTTACTGCAGGGACGGCGCTTGAGCACCTACAGCACTTACTGCAGGGACGGCGCTGCGGCTCCTGCATGTCTCGCTGCAGGGACGGCGCTGCAGCCCCTGGGACGGCGCTGTGGTGGGACGGGGAAGCCCCGAGTGGGACATCCATCTCGCCGTGTCTTCCCGTCTGCGGCCGAGCTGCGGAGAAAGACTCCGGCGGATCCAGGGTGAAGGTCGGAGCTCCTGTCTGATGCTGACTGAGCCTTGGGACCCTGGATGGGTCCAGTGCAGCAGAGGGGTCCCGGTGCAACGAAATGGGGGGGGGGCATGGGTGTCTGGTTGTTTCAGGTTTCAGGTCCAACCTGAAATGGCCAGCCCCCCCCCCCCCCCCGAAAATGCCACTTGGTGCCTTGTTGAGTGTTGGGCCATTTCAGGTGGGGCTGAAATGGCCAGACACCCGGGCCTCCTCATGTGGGGTGTCTGGTAATTTTGTTGTACCGGCACACAGCCCTGACTGGGGTCTGTCCCCTTGACGGAGGAGGCGACGTCACTGGTGATAATTTATCAAAATTGTCTTTTGGCACCCTGTGGCGCAGCATCAGATTTATCAGCTGATCCGTGGGGCTGGTCCAGCCCCTGTGCTCCACCAGAGGACGCGTCACTGCGATACGATCTGGATGCGTCACTCGTTGCGTCCCTGCATAAAACGAAGTGACCATACGGTATTGGGCGTTGCGACATCACATGAGGCTCACCACGCATTGTGCAGGGATACAACGCTTCAAGAACCCAGTGTGAAACACGTCAGAATGTGTCATGCCTTGGGTCCGTGTGTGAACCAACGGTGTGAACCAATGCACGAGGCTTGGTTGGGCTGAATCCGGGAACAGTGCGTGGATTCACAGGCCCTTTGGCGCGAACTTTTTGTGCGATGGATGCAATGTCAATTCCATCGCAAATTGTGAAGAAGTGCAGGCCAAACGTTTCAGGACCGTCTGAATCAGACTGATTGGACTGAAAACAACGCGTGTTCTGTGAACTGGGCCTGAGAGACAAGGACTGCGAGCGTTTGACCCGCGTGTGAATGTTTCATGAGGCGGCCGGAGGCGATGTCAGATCCGCTGTGTAAGGAACGGGCCCCGGAGCTGTACGCTCAGCCCTGGGCTCGTTCGATCTGCCCCTTCACAGGGACGAGCGGTTCAAGATCTCGAGTGAGTAGCTCTGGATTCGAGAACTGGGTGCGTGGATTCAACGTCGTGCATTTTACCCACAATTGCACGGGGCGGTTCGATTTGGCCGAAGTTCCGAACGATTGGGCGATTTGCATCAAAAACGAACAACGGGTTCAAAACAATTCCTTTAATTGTGTGACTCAACTCGAGAAGTCACATTCCATGGTGTACAAATGGCCAGTTTTTGTTCGATCGTTGTTGTTCACACGTTGTTCTTTGGCAGTTGATACGTGGCGAGTTCCTTGCAACATGCGTCATGCTCAGTTGTTCAGGACGCACTGGACGTCCTGTCCGCAGCGCCGCGACTTCACCTGGCGGCACCAGGCGGAACTGCGCATCTCCTGCGCCGCCCACGTGACGTCGGGCGGGGAGCGGGAGAGGGCGTTGCGCAGACACACGAACTTGTGCAGCTTGGCGCAGCCCATGTTGAACGCCATATCTGCAATGCCTGACACGGACGAGACGGAAGAGAGCTTCGGAGCGAACTGAACGGCGCAGGCCGTCGCCTCCGTCATGTCCCAGTCAAACAGCGTGCGCACCTGTGTGTGGACGATACAGCGTCAGCACTTTATTGAGAGTTACACGGAGAAGACTGAAGTGGGCGGGCGCCCCATTCTTGTATGGGACTTGAAGGGACATGCGCCGCAAAAATGGAGGAAAGCATGTTGTCTTTGCTGGGTCACGGGAGATTTGGTTTGCTAAATTTACACGTACAGTATTCTGTCACACGTGGACGCGATGACCTCAACTTGTTGATGCAGTGTCACACCCGTCCGCACGCATACCTCACGCCCCCACACACGCACACCGGAAGTACTACCCACCTGCGCCTCGGTCAGATCCTGTTTGCCCGCGAGAACGAGATCGTAGTTGGCGCCCACGTCCGTGATCTTCTTCCGCGCTCCGGACTTCTTCAGATTGAAGCCGACACCGATGGTGGGGATACCGAGCGGGTCCTTGTACACGTGCAGATAGTGACCTTCGTTGACCTTCTCAATCTCGTAGTTGTTGCACGGCCCGGAGATGGGGCCAGTCAAATTCATCTTGGTGATCAGCTCGACCTTGTGCTTCTTGTTGACCTTGGGAAGGTCAGATGGGATCCGGCGCTCCATTTGCGGAAAACCTTGTCCATTGGCGAATGGGGGGAACAGCATAGGGCGTCCCGCCCTGCGTCCCGCCGCCTGACCTATCGCCATGTGGGTCATGAGAGTTTGGGTCGGGATGCAAGTGACTCCGACGCACGTGTGTCGCGCCTTCGGGCAGCACCAGTCCCCGCAGCATGACTCGGAGTCCTTGCAGCACGCCTTGGATTTGGGGCAGTTGTGGCTCGACTCTCCACCCGGGAGCGCCGCGATCAAAATGGCGGCGCCCAGCAGCAACCACGTGATGTGCGCCGGCATGTTGGATTTGCTGCGCGTTGTCTGCAATCAGAAGTGTCAATGTGGGTTTGTTCCAGATCGAATTTTGTCGCCCTTGGCTTGGTCTCTCTCTCTCTCTCTCTCTCTCTCTCTCTCTCTCACGCACACACACACACAAGAACAGCCGGCGAGCTGCTCCCTGAGACACGAGCGCCGACCTGAAGGGAGAGGAAGACGTCACACACGCACGCACGCACGCAACACACACTGGTGGGGACCTTCAAAATTTGAAATCTGCTTTGCGTCACGCGCTGGCGCACGCGGTTTGAATTGGGGGGGGGTCATCGTACAGTGCCGTAAGCAGCGCCTGACGGACCTGGTGTGAACCCGGCCTGCCGCAGCTCCTGCCGCAGCCCGACGGAAACCTGGGGCGCCTCACCGAGCGCATTACGCACTCAGCCCTCCATCACGCGACTCCATTATGAGCCGCTCTCCAGCCCGGCCCAGCAGCGCTCTCCCCGCCCGGCCCAGCGGGGCCGCGTCGCATGTGTCCCCCATTAACTGCTCAACTCCACAGGAACCTGGAAACAAGTGGTTTTGTTGCGATATCCGTGCTTCATCGGCCTCGGCTCAGGCTACAACACGCAGAGATATCATCAGCCGTGCGCGGATCCAGGGGCTTAGCCGCCAACAGTGAGGGGGCAGGGTCTGGATCGGACCCAGCAAAAAGGTCCATGTGCAGACGCACAATATAGAATCTTCTATAGAATCTTCGCTGTTTTCGGAGGGCATGGTGGGGATTGTTGCAGGCCCCCTGGATCCTCAACATTGGATGCGCAAAACAGGGAATCTTAAGTTTAACAGGGAATCTTAAATATTTTTTAGGGGTGGGTGGGGCAGGATAGGAGTTGTGGCAGGGCCCCTGGACCCCCCGGATCTGCTCCGACCGTATCCACCCGTGTACAAGACGCACATTTTTGTCCCAATTTTGAGAACCAAATAAGGGGTGCGTCTTATACATGGGTATGAAATAACTCTTATGTGACCTGACACCAGAAAATCAAGGCGAGAGTTGGGGTGCGCATTGTGCTTGGGTGCGACTTGCACACGGGTGACTACGGTACATGACACACGGCTTCAGGACGGAGCGTCTCCCACAGTGATGGATTCTCCCTCTGTGTGTCTCAGATCTACAGATGTCTGGCTGGATCAGTGCTTCGCAGGCAGGTCCATCAGACGGGTCCGTGAGCACATAGAGTGGGACTCCGGGGCGCTGTTGTCTGTGTCCACATCGCTCTGCGCTGTTCAACAAGGCCTTTTTCACACGTGGCGGTTTGTCAAGCCAGGACGCAGCCTGTGCGAGGTGAATCGCCTGTCACTGAGAAATATCGTCCGTGTTTCAGACGCACCTTTTTGCCCCAAAATTGAGTGTCGAAAGTGGGGGTGCATCTTATAGATGTAGATGGGTGTGAGTTTTCATCATTCTAAAAGTACTTAAATACCCCAAAACAAAGCTTGTTTTGGGGTCCGTCTGATACAGGGTGCGACTTACACACGGGTGAATACGGTATTTACACTGCGCATACAGTGTCCCGGTCCCGCAGGACTGACGCGACAGAGACGGTCCCCGGGGGAGCAATGCCGCTTCTCACTGCACTGCGTTCCTCTACACGTCACCAGGTCCGAGACGCAGAGCGAGCTGCATGTGAAGCTTCTCCAGGGACCTGGGACCTGTTGCGTGTCTGTCTCAGAGGAAGAACCAGGGTTCCGTCCACGAGCCTCGCTCACGGGGGGCAGGAGATGGTGAAAGGAACGGGCACTGAAACAGCTATGCAGAAGACACATGGAGCATACTAAAGATATTTTTGAGGGGTCAGGCCCACGGCCACAGCCCTCCTCCTCCAGGGTCCGCCTCCCCTCCTTCCCCCCCCCCTGTGTTGTGTGAAGCAACAACGTTGACTTCGCTATGCAGAGTGCGGTCCGCCGGGACCGAGTGTCGTTTCGCTGCCCCAGCACCTCGCGTCTATTTGATATGCTCGTGGGGACGCTGAGTACGTGCGTTCTCCACGAGAGGGCGCAGGTCTCCACGAGAGGGCGCAGGTCTCCACGAGAGGGCGCAGGTCTCCACGAGAGGGCGCAGGTCTCCACGAGAGGGCGCAGGGCTCCACAAGAGGGCGCAGGGCTCCACTCAGCACGGTGAGCGACGGGAAGGAGGGGACTGAGAACATTCACCCATGTACGAGGCTGTATTTCTAAGTTTTGATTCCTTCGCCATTTCAATGATTCAAAACTTTGGAATTTTTCTTTTTTTTGCATGTGATGATCAGGTTTTGGAGTGTGCTTCCAATGGTGCACTGAAAGGGGTCAAACTTCGGGGTCACTGTCTGGGTCGTCGGAGCGTTTCCTGTGTTGTTTGCATGCAGTACGCACATCTCTCAGGAGCTGCTTTTTGAGGTGAAATGTACAGTTTAATTGTGTTTTTGACTGTTTGTGTTCACGTGTGTGCCTTGCAAAGTGATTTGACAATGCAGAAGAATTTGGATCAGCACACAAATTTGAAGTTTTTGGTTGCTCAGAACTTGACTCCAGTGCAATGTTGGAACCAGCTTCACTCTGTTTACGGAGAAGAGTGCATGAGCAAACCCACAGTGCGACGTTGGCACAAGAAGTTCAGGCAAGGAGATGGTTTGACTCCAGTCTCAGATGAACTCAGATCCGGACGCCCTCGCAGCCATTGCACCCCGGAGAAGATTCAAGCTGTTTCTGACATTCTGGGCCAAAATGGCAGGAAAACAATCAAACAAGTGTCAAAGGAGACTGGTCTGACATGGAGTACAGCCCAGAAAGTGGTGAAGAAAGATCTCAAACTCTCCCGGAGAACAGCAAAATTCATTCCAAGGATACTCACAGAGGAACAAAAGCGCACAAGGAGATCGTTCTGTCAACAAAACCTTGACTGCTTGAAGGCTGACCCGTACCTGCTGGATAAACTGATTTGCAGTGATGAAAGTCCTGTTTACATCATGGATCCATAGTCCAAATTTGAGTCATCTGTTTGGCTTCCTGCTGGAGCCCCCCGGCCCACAAAGGCACTCCGACAGAGGTCCCAGAAGAGGACCATGTTGACGTGCTTCTTCGATTCTTGCGGGCCCATTCTCATTGAGTTCAGTGAGCAAAAAATTACTGCTGAAGCTTGCATCATGACCCTGCATTGCCTGAGAGAATGCATCAGAAGGAAACGCCCAGGCATGTGGGTGGGAGGAGTGGACGGACAGACTGACAGGGAATTCATCCTCCAGCATGACACTGCCAACATCACCATCACCTTCCTGTTTGATCAAGACATGATTGCACACCCACCCTACAGCCCGGACTTGGCCCCGGTGGATTTCTTTTTATTCCCTTTACTTAAATCCAAACTCAGAGGAATTCATCACAGAACCCTTCCTGCGGTCAAAGCTGCTGTCCAGAGGAACTTGACTGCCATTTCAGACAATGCCTACCAGCAGGCAATGATCAACTTGCCTCTGAGATGGCGCAAGTGCATCGCCACAGAAGGGGAATACTTCGAGGGCAGAGGAATTCAACCTGTGCCTGACCCTTACTTTGACATTCCTGCAGAACTGTCAACAGAGTCCTCAGAATCTTCTGACAGTGACCAAGAGTGAAAATCCGGACCCGCAGTACTCAGAAATATGGACTTTCCAAGTGCCTTTTGGTTCTGTTGAATTTCATGCATGTAGTTCAGTTTTATTCCTTTCATGCCCTTTTGGCATTTTGTTGGCATCCTGTTTCATTGTTGGCATGTTTTATTGGCATATTAAAAGGTTCGTCGCAAGAGCAATTGATTTTGTTCACACGGTTGCGAAGGAATCAAAACTTAGAAATACAGCCTCGTACAAGTTGCACCCAAGCAAAAGACGCACCCCAACTTTTGTCTTCATTTTCTGGTGTCAGGACACATTACAACTGTGATAATACCCAAGTCTAAGACGCACCCCTTTCTTTTGGTTCTCTATTTTGGCACAAAGAAGGGGCGCATCTGGTACACGGGTGGATACGGTGTGCAACCTTGCACCACTTACTCTCATGCTGCACAGGGTCCTGCCCAAAGAAACCAATTCAATATCTCACCAAAACCAATTGTATTTTCAAACCAGACTTCTTTTCATTCCAAGCTGTTACGCTTGTCTGGTGTGTCCAGAGAAAAGCTGTTTTGTGGACTCCACACCGCATGGCCAGCCCAGTGGAGTCAGTAGGGTGCCACTCGTCACTGAGGGGGGACGGCGGAATAAGGTCACTTCAAATGGATCGCTTCAGTCACGTCATCGCTGCGTGAGTCAAGCGCTGTGTCCCGGCCGCTGGAAACGGCGTCGCTTCAGCTCTGCGTTACGTCCTGCGCAAGTCGCGACGTGCGACGCAGCGTCCAGTGACGCGGCCAGGGACGCAGCGCTGGGCGCGTCCAGTGTGAAGCGGTTTTCACATAAGTGACGCGCAATCGTATTTTTGACGTCAGCGTCAAAATTTAACATTGTACCCAATGGTAGATATTTTGACGTCAGCCTAGAAACGACTGCACGTCACCCAATGTGAAAACCGCTTGAAACGGGCCTCAGCAAACCAACACGGCAAACCAACACGGCAGGTCCTGTCGTATCCGTTGCAAATCACCCGCAGGTTGCTTCACAACGCATACAGCCTGCTGTGCGCCACGTCCCGGCTCCAGCAGCAGCAGACGCCGCGCGGCGCTGTTGACCCTGGGCCCCGACGGACCCTGCGGTGGAGCCGGCAGCACACCAGCTCAAGCGACCTTCTGTGACATGTTCGCACTGAGCAGTGCAAAACTTTCAACCGGAAGTGTTATTTTCCGAACTGGAAATATCTTTCCTCGCCTCTGTGGGGCAGCAACATTTCTTTGATTTTTTGCTCCCTGCACGTTTCCGTCAATGCACATTTTTCTGATCTGCTGCACCACACACACACACACACACACACACACACACACACACACACACACACACACACACACACACACAAGATGGCGCTGCGGATGTTGTCTCAGATGAACCGGGATGATGCGCGTTGTGACGTCACGCTCCGGGTAGAGGGCGCTGTCGCGTCCCCAGGGAGACTGATTCTCCCAGCGGGCGCCTCCGCCCCCCCCTCCCAGCGCCCCGATTCCCCTGCGGAAACACGAGCTTCTGCTGCACACAGCCTCCGCGCTTTGTTTCAGAGCCGCATTTGAACTCGCGAAACCTTTTTGTTTCTCCCTGCGGAGCTCTCCCCTTGCTCTGTGGATCTGAGGCAAATTGCACCCGCCACCCACAGACACAGACAGGAAGTGAAGCTCGTCTGAACACAACCAAACCGGAAGTGTGTTCTCCGCGCGTTTTCGCGGGAGTGTCTCACACTGGACGCGTCATGCTCCCCATCCCTGCGCCCATTGACTTTTACAGAGACGTGCATATCACGTGGCGCACCCAGTGTGAAAGTGGCCCAAAGATGTGGAAACCTTCAGGAGCCTTGGCGTGCGTCACCCCCTTCATCCGGCGCCCAGTTGTTACGTACGTACCGCGCGTCGCATCACGCATCCAATGTGACAAGGTTTAGTTTTGTTGACACCGTACAGAGGCTTGACGTGCCCCGTCCGTTCCCCCGCAGATGAAGATTTAATGCGCTCGGCGCCCACGCTGTCCCGCGCTGTCCACTTCAAACGGTCCCAGGGAATAAGCGACGAGCCTGGGCGGCCGGGGGCGTCACCCACCGCTGCGGTACCGACAAACGTCCTCATCACTGCTCTAAAAATGAGTCTTGGACACAGGACCCTGGACAGTGAGTAATGTCTCTTCACGCGTGAAGACTCAGCTGAGTCTTTTTTTTTTTTTGGGGGGGGGGGGGGGGTAACAACAGAAGCGTCATGCGTCACGTTCAGCAGGAACCACGACCCGCCCTGGTCCCCAGGGACGTGACGCGTCTGGTGTGAGGGAGGAGCACGTCAGTCAAGCCGACGTCAATGCGCTTCGACTTCAGAAGCAACTTTTCTGCCCTCTCAGTTGGTGAGCTAACACGGTGTTCGGCCTGTTTTCCACCTGCTGGGTACGTGAAGTGTTGCGTCCCTTCACACTCTATGCGGTTCTGCTTCATACCAATCAACGACGCAACGCACGGGACGCAACACGTGACACTTCCGGTGTGAGTCAGCAACGACGCAGCGTACACGTGTTGACCATCACGCGACGCAACACGTGACACTTCCGGTGTGAGTCAGCAACGACGCAGCGTACACGTGTTGACCATCACGCGACGCAACACGTGACACTTCCGGTCTGAGTCAGCAACGACGCAGCGCGCAGGTGTTGACCAACGCAGCACGCAACAACGCAGCACGCCATGGACGTGTCACAACGCGTGACGCACCCACTATGAAGCAGACGAATCCACGCGCCTCTCCTTCCCAGGGTCCAGTTCCCGGGAGAAATCACGCGATGCTGCGTGGCCTGGGTACGGGGAGCGGGCGCAGGTGCCGCGCCGCCGCGCCGCAGAGACGAGCGCGCGGGGACGCTGCTGTTTGCATACGGTGCGATGGGCGTCCGGCGTCCCGGTGTAACGAAATCAGGAAGCACGGGTGAAGCGAGCCCCACACTGAAGAGCAAGTCTGGCAGCAGGTTCGTTGCCTCGTGCCATATTACTTGAAGTCTCACGCGCTTGAAATGACCAGACACTCATCTGAGGCTCTGAGTGGCCTGTGCCAACTGAGGTCAAGTGTGTGAGTTGAAGTGAAGAGGCATGAGGCAGGGAACAAAGAGCCTGTGGTTACACCTGCCTGAACTTCGGCACAGGCCCAAGCCCTGTCACCCCGTGTCTCCTGATTTCGGGTATCTGGCCACTTCGTTACACCGACGGCTCCAGCTGTTCCGACGCCCACTGTTTCCATTCAGCCCCGTGCTGCGCTGAGTCTTCACTGTATTAAGTCTTGCTCTCAGTGAAGATTTAATCCTCTTCTGTCAGCGTTTTGACTGACACCAGCAAAGGCCTCAAATGACCCCCCGCGGTAGAGAGCGTACTTCCTGCAGAGCTACAGGCCCGGCTCAAGCCAAGACTGAACAAGAGCTTCAAATCTTGATTGACTGAAGGCAATATGAGGCCGAGTCTGGATTTTCCACCACACTGCGTCACGTGGGATGTGTTGACGGGTTCTGTGTGTGTGTGTTTGCTGAAGTTTTTCTTGCGTCTGGGGCGGCGTCACAACGTGTCGCGGTGGACGCGCTGCAGGACGCACGGAACGTCACCGCGACGACGTCGCGTCTTTGTTGGACGTCGCGAGCGACGCTGCAGCGCGTGCGCACAAGACGCGCACATATCTCACGCACAACGCGTTCACTGTGAACCTCACCTCAGCGGCACTTCCAACACATCTCCAACAAGCTGTCTGTGTTTCAGCGAGGGATCTGACACAGAAGGGCCAGCAGGCCTGCGCGCAGTAAGAAAAACAACCAGGCGGAAATGACACTGCGGGGCTGCTGCACCTGTCGCGTCCGCCCGTCGGCTCAAGGCACCGTGTGTGCAGACTCGAGGCTTTTCCATACGAGCTGCGTTTTTCGCATGCGAGACACATTGGCTTGGCCTTAAAATCCGTGACGGAAATTTCCATTGGTGCCAATGGAGAAATTTTCCCGCCATTTTCACCCACCGCCCGCGGTACAGTGGGAGCCGCCAGTACGAGCACGTGGTTCCGCGGCACAGCCGGGTCTGCTTCGTGGGAACAGGTCCAAGGCAAAATCTCACTACAGTCAAAACATATCCTATTCACAATAGGGTCTGACATTCACAGGGCTCAGCATTTTGCCTTTTCTGAACAGATCATTTTCCTCATTGGTGGCACCCAGTTCGAACTCGCATCTTTCAAAACCTCGCCAAATAGCGCATAAATTTTGATTGTGGACACAAACACGCAACAACTGTGAAGTTCCCCTCATTTCCTGCCTCGGCTCGTTCAAGCTCGGCTCCACTTCCTGAACGGGACTTTGAATCCAGCAGCGGCAGGTGCTACCGAAGCGGAGGGGGATGAGACCAAATAACCGTAGTTTCTCAGCGAGGGTTTCTCGCGGAGAACACAGGAACGCCATTACCCGGGGCGCCTCCAGCCGCCGTCGCGACACGGACCCGTGTGTGTGTGTGTGTGTGTGTGTGTGTGTGTGTGTGTGTGTGTGTGCGAGTCAACAGCGAAATCAGGGCGAGCAGCCAGGCTCGGCAGCCAAGCCGTTCTCAACATGACCGCCTGTGGTGGGGGCAGACGTATGGTACACACACGCGCACCTGGACACACAGACATGCACACACATAGACACAGACACACAGAGTCTCATCCTCACAGACAAGTGTTGATGCACGTCAATGACACACACAACACCACACACACACACACACACACACATGCACATTTTCGCAGTACAAACACACACTGCACAATTAACAGGCACGCACGCACACACAATCTCTGTCTCTGTCTCTGTCTCTGTCTCTGTCTCTGTCTCTCTCTCTCTCTCTCTCTCTCTCACACACACACACACACACACACACACACACACAACCTCCCCATCACCCCCATCATCAAACCGTCCTCTCCTGAGACACGTTCATCATGTTATTGTCTCTGTCACATCAATATGGGAGAGAAGCGCATCGTTTTGTCATCACGCTGGATGCGTCACGCATGGCGTCCCTCTCACGCCAGCGCACGCTGAGACGTGCCTGTATAAAGCGGTGACGGAAACAGCGTTTTCATGACGCATCGCGTGTGAACCCGGCCGCGGGTTCCGAAAGGTCACGCTCGGGCGTCTCCGCTGAGCGTCTCCGCTGAGCGTCGGTGCTGAGCACGTGACGATCCCCTGATGAAGCGCGTTGTCAGGTCCGAGGCCTGCACGGTCATTACTCCCGCCCGCGGCGCCACCTCCCTCAGCACCGCCCCCTGACACGCTGCTTCGCCCCCTCCCGCACTGCCCCCTTCGCCCTGCACCGCCCACTGCCTTTCCCCCTGTCAACGCTCCCTCCCCCAAAATTGCCCCCACCCGTCCCCCAAAATTGCCCCTCCCCGTACTGTCACTGTACCACCCCCCTCCCACACACCGCCCTTCCCTGATCCTTCCCCGGTACTGCTCCCACACTGTCACGCACCGCTCACCTCGCAGCGACAGCCCTCATCTGTTTCCTCAGAGAGTGGACACACTGTGCGGCACTATCTTGGTCAGGGCGCTGCGCCTCACACGCAGTGCTCGCTGACTTGAACTGGAACACAACGCCTGACGTATTCAGTGTGAATCCCTCGGCAGACCCCCCACCTTCCTCAGCCCTCCTCAGCCCTCCCCTCCCACTCTGACCCTGTCCCCAGCTGCTCGTGGCAGACTCCCTCATAACCGACTCAAAACCCGTTGATTTGACCACTTCATCCTCCCACTCCTCGCCCAACGTGTCAATGCGCGAAGCAATCCACCGGAAACATCGCATCAGCGATCGCCTCTCGTTCCTCCATTCATTCAGCGCCGTCCTGTGAAAGACGGCGTTGATTTTCAGACGTGCGAAGCATGCAAAAGAGAAGCTGGGGTTTCCACTCTACCTTCGCCATCCGCGTTTTCTATGTTGATGATGACGTCATGATGGGGCGAGTGCCCCGGTGACGTCGCGGTGACGTCGTGACGTAGTGAATGCGCCGGCGACGTCGTGGTGACGTCATGACGTGAGTGCGTCGGTGACGTCGTCATGAGGTCATGACGTAGCGAGTGTGTCGGGGACTTGCCGCGTCCGGCGCGGTGCAGCTCGTACGTTGACCCGCCCAGGATCGGCGTCCAGTCGAGTGCGCGCATCGCGTCGTCGATGGCGGCGGTGGACTTGGCGCGTTGCGGCCCGGCGCCGCCGCCATGCAGGATGAGGTTCGAGTCGTCCGGGTGCAGACTGAACGACGTGCGCGGAGACACGTGTTGGAAGAGACTGAACGAGGCGCGCCGGATACTCTCCATGATTCTACTTCCGGTAATGGACTTCCGGTGAAAACGTCAAGGTTTACATCTCCGGTTCAATACTTCCGGTTCCAAACCAACACGCCGTTCTTGTTCACACTCGTCTGTTCCTTCAACTTGACTGCTGTTCCCGCCCACTCTATGGGCGCTGCGTTCATTGAGAGAAAGTGACGTGAACTGACGTGGACGTGAAGTGACGTCCTCAAGACGAGGCCGCTGTCTACTTGACTCTGCGCTGCCGCTATGATCGCAGCTTCCGTCGCGCACGAGACTCGGGCGACACCGGCAGCGTCACCTTCACCGTCCCACAGCAGCGTCCAAAGCCGTTTTCACATTGACGTCAACATCAAAGTTTAACATGACGCCCAATGGTCCAGACCATTCTTTGACATCGTCAAGAAAAGTTGGCGTTGACGTCAGGAAAAGCTTGACGTCAACAACGTGAAAATGCCTGAACGTTGCACTCAGCCGCCGCTCCTGTATCCGCTGCACTGCACCTCCCTCTGTGTCTCCGCCTGCCACGCGGCAGGTTTACCACAGCCACACACAGCGCTCACTCAGCACAGAGACGGAGGCGGTGAGGACCCACTCCGAAGCCGTCTCCCTCCCTCCCTGCGTCCCGCCACTGTCTTCCACACACACAGAGAAAAGTCAATGACAGCACCGCGCAGCGTGACGTTGAAAAACTTGTCGTCGCGTTCGCAGCCGCTGCGTCTCTGAGGTTCAGCGGAACCCGAGTCTGGCTTTATATCCCCGGTGCTTGTGTATGTGGGTGGCTGTCCTGCCGTAATGCCTTCCATGCTCTGGAGCCAAAGCACAAAAGTCCCTTTGTCATATCCGCGCTATGAAAAAGCAGCCCCTGGCAGCCGAGTCTGGCCGCCTCTCACCTCCCCATTGCTTCACGGCCAGTGGATGGAGCTTTAAAGCCCAGCGGACTTGGTTGTATCAAAAGCCCGGCCGCGCCGCACTCAGCACAGCAGGCGCCGCGCACCGACGGAAATCCGGTCACGCGGCGCTGAAGCTGAAGCGACGACGCACCTGGTGCCGCCCAGTGCCGCCTCGCCTCACTCGAACTCGCTGTGTTCGAACGGGTCTGTGCAGAACTTCATACTCAATTCAAGTTGAGGCCAATGACGTGTCTAAGGCACTCAAGAAGCTCGCTGTTGGCGAGGGTGAGTGATTTTGAGAAGGCGCGGGTTGGCTACGTCCGGTACACAGGACACACCACGTGACGTTGTGGGTGACGTCTTGACGTCTCGACTGTGAACCTGATTTGTCAAGCGGTTTTCACATGGGTGACGCGCAGTCGTCTTCTTGACCTCGGCGTCGAAATTTAACATTGAAGCAAATGATAACATTTTTGACGTCAGGGCAACAAACGACAACGCGTCACGTCACCCAATGTGAAACCCCCTTTGGTTTCCAGCTCTGAATGGACAGTTGTATGTGCACAGCGAAGCGTTCAGTCCACCACGCAGAGGAAGCCGCTCACGGACGGACAGCTGCGTTCTGGCTTCACGCGGTCCTCGCTCTCGGTGTTTCCACACACCGCGGAGGACACGGCACCTCAAACTGCGCAAAAACACCCATGGATGCGCAAAAACACCCGCAGATGCGCAAAACACCCACAGAACTCAGGATGTATAAAAGGCCTACAGATATGGTAGGCACAAAGGACCTGAAGATTCGAATGTGTTTAAACGTTGAACAAAGCCACATATCTGGATGCCCAGGCCATATCGGGTCTGGATGTACAAAGTGCGCAGATCTAGATACTCAACAGTCCTAGATGCGCATATGGCCCGCAGATCTGATTCTGCTCGTCTCGCGCGGTGCCATCACCGTCACGGCGACACGGCGAACCGATTAAGAGCGTGTTCTCGCTGTGTAATTGGGCTCGCGCGAGTCAATAATTCACAAACGGAGCAGCTCGCCCCGCCGCTAAATGGAATAATTCAGTGGAAGACTTGATGCAATTACCGCGACGCGTGTGTTGGTGGAGGGACCTGCGGGCTGCGCAGGGGCGGGAGCATGCGCAGTCACGTGAGCGCAAAGCGGCGCCACTGCGTGCGTCGTGCGTCGCGTCCCGGCATCGATGCTGTTGTGTTGCTGATAGCAACACGCACAGAACGCATTACCGGTGTGTGTGTGTGTGTGTGTGTGTGTGTGTGTGTGTGTGTGTGTGAAGACCGAGAGGCGCGGTGTTGTTCGAACCGCATCCATTGACTGATGGACAGCCACACCGCACGAAGTGTCAAAGGTGTGGGTCAGATCTGACAGACGGAACTGGAGTCAGCACGAGGCGTTGTGAACAGGGCGCGGACACGCCTCCGCCTGCAGGCTCAACCCGCGGCGTCTGACGCCGCATCCACGGCGCAGATCCCCCGCCGTCGACCCGTCCCTCGCTGCCTCGTTTGTCGCTACTTTGCGCACGGTACACGCGCTGAAGCGGTTTGAATACAGCGCAGGGTCCCCGATCCATATGCGCACCCGGTTCTCTCCAGCCCCCTGCGGATCAATCTTGTTTTTTGATGGTCGCGTTCGGCGGCACTTTCTGTATGGCGCCAACCGTTTGAAAACCAGAGGCAATCGTCCGTCTACAACTTACTTTTTGCTCGCAAAGACTTGGCCCCCATTTTCACGCGGTAGTCTCACGTTTCCGCTGCGCGCGGGTTGGGTTCAGCGGCCCCGGGCCAACACCTGCCGCTGCGGTGCCTCGGTGAAGGACACGAGACAAACACCCATTCAACTCGCGCCAAAATGGCAGAAGATCTCGCCCGCGTCGCCAAGACTTGTAATCTCGTTATTGACGTGTCGTGTTGACGCTGACGTCACGCGTCGCGCACAATGGAGGAGCTCGAGGTGCGGACGCCGCGTCTATTGTCGTTTCAATGAGTTTTTCGTGTCGCTGATTGGGGACGGACGGACGCGTTAATGAGCCTGACGTGACACGTGACACGCCGCGCCGCGCCGCGCCGCGCACAATGGCGGCTCAGCGCGCGAAATGCCAGCGCTTTCAGAAACCCGCGAAATGAGCAGAACAACAGCGAAATGAGATTGCTTTGTTTGGGGTGAGACAGGCGTGGCACGCTGGGTGCGTCACGCACGCGCTACGTCGGGACTGGCGACAGAACACGACGTTCAGTTGTGAACGTGACTGTCGCAGTCAGGAGAAAACCTTCCATTTCAACAACTCCATCTCCATTCCATAATTGGACTAATTCTGAAATGAGTATTTCATTTCTTTCAAATTCATCATTGAATTGAGCAAACAAAATTGAAGTTCCCCCTCCCCCCTACAGGAAAGAGACCCTTCCCTACTTTGTGCGCGCGGCGTCCCAGAGGCGCCATCTATGGACGCGCGCTGTTGTTAGACGACGTCGCTAACCTCTGCGGGAGCCCGTGACGCACCCGGCGTGAACCAACCCCAGCCTCGTCGCTGTTTTCTCGAGACGAAGAAGCGTTTCCATAAATTCTAATTGGCAATCGTCGTGTCCACGGCATCTCCAGGGCGACGCTTCTGGAAGCAGCCACTCACAGCGCGTCTCGAGGGCAGCTGCGTCTCCCAGGTCGTTAATTACGCCCAATCCGGTTTGCGACGTCGAGTCCCCCCCGAGGCCGGGTTCACACTGCGCGCGTCGCGTCGTGCGTCCCTGTGTGGGTCAGGCTGAGAAGACACTCCCAGCGACGCAGCAACCAGTCGTGCCCCGTCGTGCTGCCCCGTCATGCTGTTGCATCGCCCCAACCACTCCGGGGGGTTGGGACGATGCAATGGGGCGACGCCACAGCACGACGGGGCAGCACGACGCAACATTCAGCGTGTCCGCACCCTCAACGGACTCTGCGTCGTCTTGTGTAACGTCGCGCTCATTAAATTACGCAGGGACGCGACGCGGTGGACGCGGATAATCCCGTCCTCAGGGAGATTAGTCCCTGATTTGTTTGCGAATCCGTCTCCGATGCGCAGATAAAGAAATGTGGGCGCAGATCCGGTCTGTGTGACGCGGGTCCGGGGGGAGCCCTGAATCAGCGAGACACTCCGCAGTGACGGAGGGACCCAGTCAGCCAAGAGCTCTGTTCCGGGAACCAGGCAATAAGGGATGCGCGGGAATCAGGCAGAAGAAGAACTGGGGCGTCCGAATCAAAGTTTGAAAATCAGCACATCTTGAGAACAAGAAGTCCACACCAAGAACGCGCGCGGTTCCACGCAGTTGACAGTTCCACGCAACATGTGGTGGGGACTGCACAAAGCGTAAACAAAAACGAAGGCCCTGTCCTTGGAACCCAACCTGTCCTTGTGGGGAGGGTGGTCTGGCATGGGCACTTCTTCCGGCAGAACCCCTCCCTGGAGTACACACACACACACACACACACACACACACGTACTGATGGTGATTGCACTGAGCGCGCGGCGAGGACGCTTTCAGCGTACACCGAGCGCTCAAAATTGGACGTGCGCCACGTCTAACGTGGCCTCCTCGCCACGTACGTTCACAGCGTCCCGTCCCCGACCCAACGCAACGTTGAAGGAAACAGGACCCCAACACAAGACGTATCCAGTGTGAAACATCCCATAGACTGAGATCGCGGAGGCCTGCTGGGTGGAGCGACCCCCTTCACCACAGGTGCAGGAGGCATGCGCTCCAGGCGCCTCCTGCCAATCACCCGCCCCCAGCCCCGCGGCGCTTCCGACACCGCTAAAAGCTCCACTTCCGGTCGAGGTCGGGACTTCCGGTCGACGTCAGATCGGGTCAGCGTCGCTGCCGTGAGCGACGTCACGCGAGATCGATTGGGACAGGGATGCGACCGCGTTCTGGCGTATGCAGTGTGAACAGACCAGCCAGCCAAGAGCCTGTTCACAATGGGTGGGTCATGCGTTGTGTCGCAGAACAAGTCAACACACGCTACGTCGCACTGTGTGCGTCACGCGTTGCGTCGCCGCGGGAGTCGATGGACGTTGCGCAATGAACGCAATGACTCAACTTCCACTGAAGCAGTTTTCACATTGATGACGGCGTTAACTTTTTTGACGACGTCAAAGAATGGTCTGGACCGTTTTTTGACGCCCACCAATTGGGCATCAGGTTGAATTTTGACATTGACGTCAAACAAGCTGCAGTTGACGTCAAGATAACATGACGACGTCACCAACGTGAAAAGCCCTTGACTCATGAATGCAGGGTACGGAACGCATGACGCGTGCCACCCTGAACCGACTAAACCCCAAAGGTGTGCGAAAAACGACGCTGGTGGGCAGAAGCCTTCAATATGGAACCAGAACCCCGACAAAGGGCTCTTCAAAAACTCCACACGATACGCAAAAGCTCAGACGCCAACGGAAATCTACTCTGTATCTAAAAGACGAGTGGAAGTCTTGTACCGGTTGTTTCTGCAGCGGAGTCCGGCAGGTTCAGCTCCCCGTGCGACATGAAGAGGGCTGCGGGGTGGTCGGGGCTCGGTCCCGGCGGCTGCTGCTGCGGCGCGGGCGGCGCGGGGCGGGGCAGCTTTCGCCGGGACGCGGTGCGCGACCCGGCCGGGGACGACGACCGCGAGTCGGTGCCGAGGGAGCGGCGCGACCCGCTGCGGCTGCCGCCGCCTCCCATCATGAGGACGCCGGCGAGCGAGCGGCGCGACCCGGTCCTCGAGCCGCCGCCGACGCCGGTGCCGGTGCCGATAGCGAGGGAGCGGCGCGAGCCGCCGAGGATCGGGGACCAGCGCAGGTCACGTAGCGCCGCGTCGCGCACGTCGTGCTCCGACTGACGGCGCGGAAGCTTGTTGTGGACGGCGGCGAGGTGACCCATGACGAGGCTCCGCAGGGAACCCGATCCGGACTGAGACATGGCGTCGTGAAGGACGCCAACGTCAAGGTCAAAGTTGCCGACGTCAAGGTCAAGGTTGCGAGCGTTTCAAGACGCCCCGATTCAAAGTGCGTTTCCCGGTGTCAGTCAAAGGTGCAATCGTCTGCGTCAAAGTCCTGACGGTGACGTCAACAGGACCGACCTCCGCCGGCGTCAACTCAAACACTGCCGGTCGCCGGCGTCAATTTAACATGTGATTTCCCTGGGTTCGTTGACGTCAAGTGTCGTGCGCCTCTTGATAATTCTTGCACTTTTTCCTGCGAGTGTTGTGACGATGGGACACTCTACGCGTGTCCAAGTAAGCGAATTCCAGTGTAAAATACCGGTCGTCGCCCCTTCCAAACCCAGCGTGCCGAGGTCACACTTTTGACGTGTTGTCCTTCACTCCGTGTAACGCTGGATGATTACAACTGTCAGTGTCCTGTCTGAAACACGACTCGATCGGCTCCGTGTGACAAATTAACTCCCGTTTATCCCGTTAATCTGACGTGATAATCTAAACGACGCGAGGCGTGGCGTCGTGTCCCGTCCATCACAACTCACAGCTCATCTCCCTGGCAACGGGTCACTCAAATGAGTCCCCCACTCAAGCAAGTCCTCTTTTTTCTACGTGGAGTCAGAGCGGAAATCCCACCGTCAGGATCGTCAGACCCTCAGCGCACGACTGGGTAAACCCAGACGGGTCGAGCAAACTTCCCCCTGACGCGTCCTGTAAGGCGAGACACGACGCCGCACTCCCCCAAGGACGGGCACCGCACGTAACACACACCTGGCATCGATTGCCTTATCTAACGGTCCTTAGGCTGGGAACACACTCCCAGCGACGCAACAACCAGCGACGCAACTGTCGCGTCGCTGCGTGGGGTCAGCATTTGCGTCGCCCCAACCGCTCTCACAGCAGTCAGAAGATGCAACAGCAGCCCTCATACAAACCCAATGGGGCGACACGAAAGCACGACGCAACAGCGCGTCGCTCTTCAGCGTGTCCGCGCCCTTACACCGTTGTCATCGTCATCGTCGTCATCATCGTGAATTTTTGATGCGCAGAAATCTGACGACACGTGTTGATTCTGCGGCCTCGGATCAATAGGCGATAAACTGCGGAGGTAAATCGGGATCGATCCGCTGTTGGGTGAGTGAATGACGCACGGGACTGAAACATCAGGGAGTTTTGGCACGACGTTTGACGTGACTACGTCGCGTCGCGCGTGCGACGTTCAAATGTTGAGAGTCTTTTCCTTGTTTGACGTTTGAAAATGACGTGTGTGACGTAGGCGCGACGCGAGAGGTTCTGACGTCGTGCTGGGTCTGCCTGTTACGCAACGCCCATCAAAGTCGGGTCAATCACAAAATCATCCAAAGGCCATCACCACCCAACTCCGCCTCACAGGAACCTCCGTTCGGTGACAATCCCGCGGACGGGGACGTAAACACGTTGTTTCTCTCCAACAACGATGCGCAACACAAACACACGTTTTGATCACAGACCCTTGTGGATCAGGTCAAACTTGCCTTAGAACACCACGTGGACCTCCAGGTCTTCTGCCCCAAAAGGATAACAGCCATCAAGAGAGTGTTAGTCGTATGAAAAACCAGTCTTTTCAGCAACCAGAGAAGCAACGCAAAACTCGTCACAGGCAATGCACGTAAACCCAGCCTCAAACCCTTCTGGCTGAAAGATCTGATGTTGTTCCACATCTGTTTGCAATTTTCACATTGGTGACACGCGGTCATTATTTTGACGTCGGCGTCAAAAATTTAACGTCAAACCAAAGTGGAATTTTGACGTCAGCCCAACAAAACGACCCCTTTTGGTGACGGCGTGCACGTGATCGTCCACGTGATCGCGGAGTGACCTGCGGCGCGGCCGGGTCGCCGACCGAGCGGCTCCGATGACGCGCGTCGCATCGACGCCTCCGACAACAACACAACGCACCAAGGACGCCGGCGGCGCTGAAAGATTCATCACAAGGCGCGGCGCGCAGCGCGTAGGCGTCACCGTTCTGTAGTAGGGGGGGTTCACTCTGAGTACGTCACGCGCTGCGTCACCCGTGTGGGTCAATGGGCGCTGCGTTTGCCTCGCGTATTACACGTCATGACTGTGGTACCATGGTACCAGGGTGCGCACAGTTGTGTCAAAGATTGCCCCCTATCCACACACACGCACACACACGCACACACACACACACACACACACACGCGCACACACAGAGGATGCGCTGGCGCACCACGCGCCCTTTGCGCCAGCGCGTCAAGTTGGTTTTCGTGCACACGAAGGCACGTAGCCATGTGGCACAATAACATCTGTAAACTGTGTGTATCAGTGCAGTGACTGATGCATTTTTTGTAGACATTACAAATTGTACCAAGCATCAGCACATCACCTAAAACTATGCATAACGCGCTGGCGCACCCTGCGTAGATGGGAGCGACACAGACGTAACGCGTGACGCACTGACAGCGAAACGCGCCTGACGCGCGGCTAGTCTCGGTGTCTTTACCTGTGTCCTCGACACTGATGACGATTTCTTGCTGCGGCTGGCCAGGCGAACTGCGTCCCGAGGACGGCAGCAGAAGGGCACTTCCGGTTGGAGAAGCTCTACTTCCGGTGGGCGGCGTCGAAAGAACCGGGGTCACGCTGAGTGATCTCGATGAGACGCTCGATCGATTGACAGAGAAGCTGGATCCGCCCAGAATCGGCGTCCATTCCATGGTTGCCATGGTGATGATGGCGTCGTCACTGACGGCGCCGCCTGGCGGCGGTCTGCTGAACCACGATCGTGGCGTTGTCGCCCCTGTCGACGTGGGTCTATCGCTCGCACGACGCGGCGCCAGGGCGCCCTCTGGTGGCGTCGTCGCCGGCGGCGTTACGCTGATGCGGGCGGCGCTGATCTCCGTGGCGCTTCTGCTCGCGCTGAGCGACGCTCGTGTGGTGGCGCCACTGTGAGAGAGGGCGCCACCACCGCCGCGTACATCGGACGCGCTGCCCTCCAGACGCATCGTCACGGGATTCCACACTGTCTCTCTTCTCTATCTTCGTCTCTCTTTGCCTCTCTTCGTTGTCTCTCTGCCTGTTTCACACAGAAGGCGTTTCCCCCTTGAACGCCTTGGACTCTGTCACTGTCGCTGTCACGCGGGTCACTTCTCTCTCCAAAGACAAAATCTCTACGTGTCTCTGCCTCTCTCTCTCTCAATCTGCCTCTCCCTCAGTCTCTACCTTTCTCTGTTTCACACTTGCGGCGCTTCCAGTGACCTCCTTGAAATCCGTGGACACCGTGCTTCAAGCCCGTCACTCCTCACCACCGATCACTTCCCAATTTCCTTGACCGTTTTCAGTGACGTCTTTGGACGTTTCGCGACAAGCCCCTCACTTCTCTCTCTGCACAGATCAGCTCTCGATTTCCGAGACGCAACGTTCAACGCCTCCACACGTTCCCTCGGTCTGTGATCAGTACGTCGCTCAACACGCCGTGTACTCGGGAGAAAGGCTCGTCTTGTAAAGACGCGACTGAAGCTCTGACGCGGCGCCTCCCCGTCGTCATAGTGACACCGCGGTGACACCTCCCTCCCCTTTAAGACCCGTCTATTTGCGGCCACGTGACCTCGGAACGCGACTCCAAACAAGCTGCGCCCGCGGGGAGGAGAGGGAAGGAAATCCAACTTCCGACGTCAGCCGCGTTCTTTTTCTTCCTTTTTGTAAAGAACGAGAAGAAAACGCAATTGACACGCAGCCACCTCCGCGCGCCGCTCGGCGCCACCCACTCACGGCTCCGACATCACAAACGCGCTCACAAACTTCAAAGGCGACTCTGTCTGATTCGAGGCGAAAGTCGAAGCGGCGGAGCCGACGACGCGACGCGACGCTCGCATCGCAGACACAGCCGCGCACGACGCAAGACGGAAACAACGGAACCCCTCGTTTCTCCCTTTTCCTGTCATCTCTTGACAATCTCAGTTGCCATGGTTTCCGACGGCAGATCTAACAACAGGAAGCTCAAGACTTTGGAGCTTTTTAGCGCAGGAAGGCGCGTTTCACAGTGGGTGCGTTGCGCTCTGGAACCTGCACGGCGCCTCATGGTCGCTTGCTCGCACTTGGAGCGTTGCGCGTTTCGTTCAGAGTAACGTCCACGCAAAGAAGCAACTCCCATTGACTTGTGCAGGAAAGCAGAGCACGACGGCGTCGCCAGATCTACGACGCAGCGCACGATGTTCTGACGTAGCGCACATGTGAAACAGCGCATGACGCTCCGGTGTGACGCAGCGCATGACGCTCCGGTGTGACGCCGCGCACGACGCCCCCGGTGTGCAGGGCCCCCCGGGCCCCTTTGCTTCAGCGAGACGACTGCGGCGCAGCGCGACCCAACCCGCTGCATTATGAATGATCCGTTTGTAGCGATGTTTATTCGCTTGATTACTGCGATAAATTCCTCCGCTTGAGCTGAGCGAGCTGCGTCACGACATGGAGGTTCTCGTGTGTGGAGTCGTGTGTGTGTGTGTGTGTGTGTGTGTGTAGGGTGTGTGTGTTCTTGTGCTCGTCGCTTTGTGTGAGGAGTGCACACGTGTGAGGGTGTGTGTTGTGCGCAAGGGGAGAGAGAGAGAGAGAGAGAGAGAGAGAGAGGGAGAGAGAGATGGAGAGAGAGAGAGAGAGGGAGAGAGAGAGAGATGGAGAC
>JAAUXT010049643.1_pt1 | contig 26842 bp, 26 predicted proteins | sample 7278171 | NCBI WGS metagenome assembly JAAUXT01 (sample SAMN14350112, study PRJNA611818) | marine sediment metagenome | isolation source: surface marine sediment (1.8m) | place: French Polynesia: Moorea | collected 2018-08
ACCCCACCCCACCCCACCCCACCCCACACCTCCCCGCCCCTCCCCACTCCACCCCGCCCCGCCCCGCCCTGCCCCGGCCCGGCCCGGCCCGCCCACTCCTACCCCCTTCCCCCACCCACCTTGATGGAGTCGGAGATGCCGAGCGCGATGAGGTAGACGCTGGTGCTGCTGTACATGGACCTGCGGCTGAGAACCAACACGCTGATGATGTTCCCTGCAACAACACGAGGAGAAACTCAACTGCTTTTATTGTGCAGGATAATAAGTGTAGAACAGGCATTTCAGGTGGATGGGTGTCAGAGGTCGCGCTCCGGGCACCCCGTCCACCCGACCCGCACCGCCCCCTCCAAAAATGCTTCGTCTCCAGTTCCTTGACTCCAACCTTCATACTTCGGCCGAAAGCAGGAAAACATTTTGCTAGTTCTGGGGCCCCAAGCCTCCAAGTGACGCCCCCAGGTCTGCGAGAGACATTTGCAAGAGATTTCAACCAGAATCAAGTGGTAAAATGTCCAGTGTTTTGCTCGCCATGTCGTGTCTTGTGGCGACTGAATGGCCACTTCATGACTCTTTTGGACAAGCAGAGAAGATAATTGCCCTCAACAAAACATCACCGGTTGAAAGGAAGGCTCAGCAGCATTGTGATGTCTTTGTCATGTTTTCCTGGAGAAAGTGCCTGGGCAAAGAATTTGTCCCCACATTTTGTGTACTGATTTGATGGCAACACACCACACGCTGCTGAACGTTTGCCACACAACGCATGAAACAGGTTTCTCGGCAGCGGTTTTGGAAAATCTTAAACTTTTGACTTGTCAGTGACAGCGTTGAAATTGAAGAAAGGTAATTTTACAGCTAAAGTGTGGCTGACATTCACTGACATCAGCTTCAACTTGGAGGACTGACCAAGAGCGTAAGCACCCTGGGGCGTCACCCCCTGCCCCGGCTGCCCCGGCTGCCCCGGCTCCCAGCCCCCGCGCATGCGCACTCACCCACGAGCCCGACGAAGCAGACGATCGGGTAGCAGTAGAGGCCGGTGACGGCGCGCGCCGTGTGGTAGAACTTGACGTACTCGCCCCCCGCGCCGGGGCCTGATGACGCCGCCGCGCACTCGACGCCTCCCGCCCCGGGCGGCGTCCCCGGGCCCGCCGGCGTCGCGTTCCCTTGCATCAACGCCGTCAGGTTCTGCAGCAGCCCCGCTGACGTGCTGTCGTCACCCACGTGGTTCGTCATTATCGCTCACGCCACGTGTAGGCCACGTGTGACGTGGTGTTGTGGTCTCCTTGACGTCCTTTTCACCCACGCCACATCAAACAGTTGATTTCACTCCTGTGGCAGTAGATCAGACCTTCAGCCGCTTGGTTGAATGCAAATTCTGTTCCCGTTCTGAGTCCCGTCTCTCCCAGTGTCTTCACAGAGCCACAGCGACTGCGACTGAGACCAGGTGCTCCGCACTGCGACTGAGACCAGGAGCTGTGCAGTGCGACTGAGACCAGAGGCCCTGCACTGCGACTGCGCCTTCGATATCCGTACCTGAGAAAGGCGAGGTCGTCACTGGCTGAACAACCAAATGCAAACTTTTCCCGTGTCCATCATTGCAGGTTTTGTCACTCGATGTCACAGACACTAGTTCCAGAGCAGAAGGGTGGCGAACCCTGGAATGGACAACATCCTATGGGCCACTCCAAACAACATTCCTTTGATCTCATTCATCCGTTTTTGTTGTCCCTGGAAGCCACATTTTGCTGAAGCCTAGTCCGGTGCAGAGACAGTCCACGTGGCCCTGTGTGGACAGTGGTCACCACCCTTGTCACGAAAACTGCTCTGTTCACTTCAGCTACAATTCCCTCCGTGACCCCAATTTAGATTCTTGACACAGCAACAGCTTTCTTTGAAGCTCCCTGTTCTGTTCTCAGATTATGTGGCTTCGCACGAGAAACACGCGTGAATGAGTGCGCCCGACGACAGCGTTTCCGTCTGATCTATGAATATTCGCAGCTGGCTGTGTGCGCCTGCAGAGTTCAAATCAAACCACGCCGCACGTGATACGTCTTTTCCAATCGAGAGTTTCAGCTGTTCAACCGGTGACGCGTCCGGTGCGATCCCGTTGAATTGGATGTGTCGATTTGTTTTTCTCTGTGTGTCCCTTGTGCTTTTGCACGGTGAGAAAGGTTGAAGTGACGGAAAGTTTGCACGAGATTCCAACTTCGTTCTGCACCTGTTGTTCGTGTGCGTTTGTTTGTTTAGACACCGCCAGTACGACCGGCGCAGAACGCTCTCACTCCCTGCGTCAGCTGGTCTCCAAACCTACGGGATGGGCACGGCAGGTGGGACCGGACCAGGAAGCTGTACCTCCCTACTCCGTCAGCTGGTTCTGAACTCACGCTGTTGTGTCACCTCCCTCTGGAGTCGTGTCTCTGAGTGCAGAAATGGCAACGTCCTTCAGGACGCAGGTCACATCGGAGGTCACATGACCCTGAGCCCTGCAGCACAACACACGTGTTGTTTTTGCCAGGCCTGTAATCTTATCTCCCTTGATCTGAAGCTCTATTCAACACTTCCTCCCACGCTGCAGAGTCGCTCAAAAAGTGAACGCCCTCGCTTCAGTAGAGTTCGGTTCCACAGGCGAGGCCAAGATTTACTGACCAGGTGCCCGCTATAAATCCGCTATGGCGCATCCCGCGAGCATCAGTGTCGCGTTTCTCCAATGAAGGGTGCTCTGGAAGCAGGAAGCTGACAGTTCAGGCGTCAATCAAGTGGAGTGACGCAAGTACCCCTCTGTTCCGTCTGGGGATGAAGAACTCACTGAGGTACCCCTCTGTGGATTCTCCTGGGAGATGACAGCACACTTATCCAGTTGTGTGGCACAGTGTAATGGAACACTCCGATGGGTCCCAGGTGTTCAGAGTTCCAGACAGCGATGCACAGTTTGGCTCGGTTCAAGCGCTCAGACAAGCCAACAGTCGGACGAGCCAAGCAAACGCGGAAGAGCTTTGTCTGTTGTTTCTATGTCAGCCATGATTTCATGTTGTGTTGGCCCAAATTGCTTGGCAAGACTTGTGTTTTTCCTCCTTTCAACTTGAAACGCCAGTTTTCCCTCACTTTCCCAGCGACGCAGTTTCCAAGCAGTTGAACTCGGCAGGAAAGGCGCCGTCGTTGTCACCACGTCGCCTCCTCGTCTCTGATTGGTCGCGCCGCCGTCTCACCGCTATTTCCGGTCCCTGGGGACGTCCGTCTGTCAGGTTCCTCGCCTCCCTCCGTTATTGGATCATTTCTGTCTATTGCCGCCCGCCAGTCCTCATTTTACCACGCCGCTCCCCGTGGTCGCAAAAACTCAGTTATAGCGTCAGGCGATTCAGAAAAAAGGCACCGTTGATATCAGCGCACAGCTGGAAGGCTTTGGACGAATCTGAGCGAAGGTGATTGACGTTGAACTTCAATTGCTAAAACTCGCGATGATGTGTGAATGGGAGTGGGTCGTGGGCGCCTGTGCTTCAAGCTCTCGGTGCGGAGAGTGTGTTTCTCCACAGCTTCAGCCCTCGGATGCGACACATGGAGCAACAGGTTGGTCCTCCCTCGGCAGAGTGTTCTGTCCTCTGATTGGTCAAGATTTCCTGTTTGCTTGTTGGCTTTGAGTCCTCGTTCTCCGATTGGTTTAAGATTTCCGGTCCCTTGGTTGGTTCAGAGGCCCGCTCAGCTGATCAGCAGGTTTGTCCTCACACTGTCGCAGGCTGTACGTACGAAAACAAAAGTTTTCACAAAACGACACCAGTTGTTCATTTTCTGCCCTCTTCACCTTCAGTCATTCTCAATCAAAAGACGTGCTTGTCCACCAATGCAGCAAACCTCAGTGCGTGTGGGTGTTGTGTGTGTGTGTGTTTGCCGTGTCCCCCTGGCGGGGCGCGGGGCGGTGTCGGGTGACGGGCGCGCCTGACCCGACCCGGCGCGACACGTGTTTGCTCACGTGGTTTATCCGCCGTTTACACACGTCCTGTATCCGGTGTGGTTCCAGCAGCTCCGCAGATGCCGAGCAAACCTGAAAGCAAACAAGGACAACACGTGAATTGCGTTTCAGGGAGAGGAGAACACCAAGTGCGGCATGACAGACCTCAGACCCGTGTCTTGAGACGTTTTTCTGGTCCTCATGACAGAATGAAACCCGTTCTGTCTGATCTCGCTGGACCCTCAAAACTAAACAAAATTGGGGTTGTAAATCCTATTTCCTGCCTCTGAGTGTTGGGGTCCGTGTGGCGCCCTATTCTCTCCCTCTGCAATCACCCCTGGAATGGATTTTTGTCTGCGTTGTCGCACTCCCGCAGACATTCAACCAAATACACAGCAAGAAAGTTGCCTTGGTGATGTTCTCAGGTTGTTTTGGCTGGTTCGGTTCAGAAAATCCAGGCGGCTCACCTCACATACGCAAATTTTCAGCCAGGTGTGTCAGGAGTGGAGGCGCATGCAGTGTGATCTGTGGGGATTCTGGGTCCATCATGGTGTGTGGAGGATCCAGGTCAACAGGTCCGGGACACGATGAACCAAGGGGCCTCGCACCTGCTTTACAATGCACGGGAACTTTGACTCGAACAAAGGAGCTAGACTCGCCCGCGCCGCCAGGCACAAACTGCTCCGGCTGGGAACAAACGTCTCGGTTCAGATGGCCTCTCTTTGCTGTGTGAGGGAACAAAGGACATAATTATCATCTCTGATAGGGAAATTAATGTACATCTGATAACGATGTCTTTGCATCGGGCTGCTTTTCTGAGAAGTCCAAATGATGGAAAGTACTTTTCTGCAGCCAGAGTGGAGGAGAGTGGAGAGTGGGCGGCAACGCCATGGTGGATACGAGCCGACGAGTACCAGCTTGCCAAGTTGTTTGCACACACACCCACACACACCTGCACGCATACACACATACACACACGCACACACAAACACACACACACAAGAAGCACGTTCAAGGTCAGTGGCTGATGGCTCTTGGGGTGAACAATTTGTATTTTTTTTCAGGCGAAGGGGCAGGACCCTGGGTCACATCTGAATTCAACCCCCGGGTGGAACCAAGAACAAATCAACGCAGTTTTCGCAGCAACTCGTTGGAAGTCATCAAGTCGGGTGGGGGCCAGGGACCCAACCCCCGCCCAAAATGTATCAATCCCCGTGATGTAATGCTGGGTTGTTCCCGGTGCACCTTCGCCACCCCCAGCCAGTTGGTCATGCCAAAACCCGCTGAATCTGGCCAACCCTGGATTAGCCCCTAGATTTGTGAGGCAAATGCAGTTTGATAAGATCTCAGTTACCGTCCGCGTCACATTGCGCAGGTCTGCACAGGCCAGACGCCCATAAAAATGCATAAAATCGGATTATTCGTTCATAATATTCAGCAACATGCCTCGGGAAGGTACAGGATTCGATCGCAGCGAGAGCGACACATGGGAGGCTTGATTTCAACTTTGTTTTGCTTGTTGCGTGCAGCACACAATTCACGTAGGATTTTGTGTCATTAATCACAGCCAAGAGGAGAGTCCTGGATCTGGTCAGGGTGGTGCCGGTGTAGAATCTACATTCAGCAATCAAATGCCACTAAACGTTTGTGGCTCAATTACTTTTGCCCAATTTTCTTGTTGTTTTCAGGAATCGGGCCATCCCCCTGACGCACACCCGGACTCAGACAAAGGATCCACACCTGGACTCTGACCCTGGCTCCACCCCTAGAGTCAGACCCAGGCTCCACCACTGTATTCAGACCCTGGACCAACCCCTGGACTCAGACCCAGGCTCCACCCCTGGGCTCAGACCCTGGATCCACCCCTGGGCTCAGACCCTGGATCCACCCCTGGACTCAGACCCTGGATCCACCCCTGGACTCAGACCTTGGATTCACCCCTGGGATCAGACCCAGGACCCACCCCTGGGGGCTATTCTCTTTACGCTCTGCGTCGTGTTTCAGTACTGACCAGCTCTGAAAATCCATTCTTTTTTCCTCTGTGTTTGTCGTTCTACATTTCTCTGTGATGCAGAAACGCAGAGCACCTGTCTGCTCTGTGTTTCTGCATCACACAGTGCTGAAACGTGTTCTTGTTTCGGCGATGCAGACTGATACCACGAAACACAGAGCGACACTGAACTCAGTACTAAACGTTGAAAAAAAAAACAGCCCCATGGACTCAGACCCTGGATTCACCCCTGGGATCAGACCCAGGACACACCCCTGAACTCAGACCCTGGACCCAACCCTGAACTCAGACCCTGGACCCACCCCTGAACTCAGACCCTGGACCCACCCCTGGGCTCAGACCCTGGGCTCCACCCCTGGACTCAGCCCCAGGATTCATCCCTGGACTCAGACCCTGGACTCACCAGAACCCACCGCTGGGCTCAGACCCTAGACCTACCCCTGGACTCAGACCCTGGACTCACCAGAACCCACCGCTGGGCTCAGACCCTAGACCTACCCCTGGACTCAGACCCAGGCTCCACCCTGAACTCAGCCCCAGGCTCCACCCCTGGAGCGTCCGGTGGAGCGGACGGCGGCGCGCGACCTGTGGACGCGACGCTCTTCATTATTCACGTGTTCAGAGCAGAGCCGACTGCGTTCGGACGCTAATGGTCTCAACATGTTTCTCTCAGGGGCCGGTGAGTATTCAGTGGGCTCGGATTCCTGATGATGTCTGTTTGGGAACAAGTGAAACCCTGTCGTTTGGAAACCTGGCATAACTTTTTTGTGGGAGGGGAGGAGGTGCTGATGGATCAGGCTTCACGCTGAAAATTCCTCCCCAGAATTTTTGTCTCATGCCAAGTCATTATTCCGTTCACAAGTTTGCAAGTTTGGAGTTTGCTTCCCCGCCAAGGTTTGCCCCCCTCCGCTGACTTGAAGTTTGGATACGCCACAAGTGTCCTTGGTCTCTCAAAAATTCAGCAGCACCAGCATGCCTGGCCCTGCGAAACAGCTGTGAAGTTTTCCCCCAGTAAGAATCCACGCTGCCGAACTGGAAGCATCAGCATGAGCCTCACGAGGTCCCGCACACCAGATACACCAGGGAATCTCACACTGCGGCGCGCCTATTAACGTTTTAGAGCCGCAGCACGCCTCGTTCATGGAGCAACAGGTTCCGAGCGAGGCCCGCAGGGCCGGACGCGCGGAGGCGTGGTGACAGCGGAGTGATCGGGCGCGTGTGAAGCGGTCTCGCGCCTCCAATGCACCGCGGCATCCAGGGGCTCGGGCGCCGAAGATAGCACCCCTCTCCCGGGCTGCCAACCCTGTGTCATCTCCATCCGCTTCCGTGGCATCCCCACATCTCAAACCCGCTTCACCACCTCTCTTGTACCGCTTCGTCACTGTTGTCGTTCCTTAGCTCCAGGCTGATGCGTTCATTGAAGCACACGTTGGCCCAAAGCCAAGTGTACCTGAGTTTACAATCCAATTCACAGGATCCAGGGGCGCGGGCGCTCAGGGTCGCACCTCTTCCCCGGGCCTGTCCCGAAGGCCTGCATCCTCTCCATTCGCTTCGATCGCGTGTCACATCTCAGCCTCACTCCAACAGCCTTCTCATACCGCTGCGCAACAGTCGGCGTCCCCCAGTGCCAGGCTGATGCCCAAAGCCGAGGGGTGCAGAAAATGTTTGGTCCAGGGGACCTGACCACATTGCAACGCGCAAAGGGCACCAGCACGAAGTCGGGGCAGGGAAATTGGGGGACAGGGCTGCCTGTAGCTCCTGAACCCGGTGGAGCCTGGGGTGTCCGGGCGGGATCCCCGGTTCCCGGCTGCAGCCTCGTTCTGAAGCGCGTAGGGCGTCTGTAACAAGCCTCTCCAACCACGCTCTCCTCGCCCTCTCGACACGCGCGCGATGGCGAAAGTTTCCGTTGCATTTCCCACGCCAGGTTCAATTACCCTTCAGCCTACGTGAGTGTCAGGGGCAGATCCAGGCTTCCGTCATGATGGGGCGTTGACCTTCAAGGGGTGGGGCTACTTCTGACCAAAACACAAACAGGGAAACAGACACGATTTCGCGCCTCGCCTGCAGCACAAAACCAGAAGGGTGGACACTAATGTGGGGGTCCAAGGACCAGACCTCAGGGGCTCCTGGATCGACCCCTGACGCAAGACCATTGCAATTAAAATGGATTCCTGCGAAGCAAAGTCTGCTCGTTGAGAGTCGGCTTGAGCCTGAGCCGACAGGGCGGGGAAGTGAAATCTGGACAGTAATTGGTGCTCAAGAAGCAGACGGGGGAGGGGAGGTCGGTGCACTGTGCCGATCCCAGTCTCTGCGTCACGACGCCTGGGCGGCTCCAGGGCGAGGTCAGAGGCTGATGCCCTGGAGACAGTGCTCAACAAAGGGAAATCTGACCCGCAGAGAACAACACAAGACGGGTTTTGTGGGAGGTTGCTTGGCGACAGTTTTGTCCCCTGGATCTGCCTCGGTGTTGTTGCCGTTTGTTTCTGCAGTTCAAGCAGGGAGTTCATGGCGGCGATATCTTCCAGTTCAGGCGCAGACCAAAAGCGTCGTCACACCAACCTTCACGTGACTCAACAGAAACCGCCCTGCAAATTCACGCAGGCGATTGGTAAGCGGGCGCCACAAAAACTTCGCGCTGTTCTTGTGTTCCCATCCATTTCAGAGCCGCTTCTCTTTTCGCTACCGGCTTCATCAATGTTGCATGACGTTTCACCGCGAGGAAGATGATTGCTATGACTTGATCTCAGGCTTAATTGGGGTATAATTCACGTCCCAGGAACCGAGACGTTCCTGATGGGGGTGGGTGTCCGTCATTGTCAGCTTCCGGTGTCGAGGAAGTTTGGAAAGATGTGAGCCAGCGTCACACTCTAGGGTGCAACCCCGTCACAAACCTTGATTTCCTGGTACCAAGGTCTCGTTGAATGAGAAGGAGTCGCACCCGACACGAACACATACCGGCCGCGGTGTCGGCTCCTCAGCGCGATCGAGGTCAGACGCTCCATCCACTTTCCAACGTGCTGAGTGAAACAGAGTCAGACTTCTCAAGCACAACCGTGTGAGCAGTTTGTTTTGCCACTTGTCGACCTTGAGTATGAAAAGAGGAGAAAGCTCTTTGAAAAATTCCCCGAGTTTGAGCAAAAGAAAGTCCTTCATCTGGGTCACAGGTCGGAGAGACACAGAAAATAACAGGAAGGGCTCCAGGCCTGACGGTGGCACAACTGGAGACGCTTTCAGAAATCTGTGTTCTCCGGTGGCTGCGAAGAATGTCATCTCTGCGCAAACAGTTTATGAAATATCAGGAGCCACAACACTTTGGTTGATGTGTTCTGAGAAATTAGCAACATTCCTCAAATTCTGTGCCTGACGGACAAACATTTTCAAAGGGAATGAATGCATATTGTTTTTGACTGGTGGTTCACACTGGAGGTTTCATTGTTTTGGTCAATGTGCACGTGGGAGTCCGGAGCTTGGCTCTGCAATGTGACTCTGCTGCCGGTTCAAAGGAGTGACTGAAGACACCTCTTCAACCAAGAACACTTGCAATGGGCTTTCATTGTAATCATCAGTCTGGCCATTATCACTCGTGACAAATTAGGATAGGTCCCCAGTTTTCATGAAACCAAGTGTGTAAAATTTCAGTGCTTGTCCCAAATTTTCAGATGTATTGGAAATTCAGGAGGAGGTGTGTGTCACATGTTCTTGTCAACTGCTATTTCTTGGGCATGTAGAACCTGTACGCATGGGTCACTCCCACACAACATTCAAAAAGCAGCTTTAAATTTGTTTTTGTGTTGCGCTGATCGACTCCAAAGCACGAATCAGAATGACAGGCACGACCCCACCCCTCTGAAGAATTTGAGAAGGTCTACCGAAAGATCACAAGAATTGTACAGGTAAGAGTGGGGGATGAAAATGTTGTGCACAACAAGACACCTTCTCACAGGCCTCCATGCTGATGGGGTCTTGGGCGAGCTGTGAATGTGGAAATGTGGTGAAATTAAAGTTGTAAGTGACATGACCAGCTGTCCTGCTTCACTCTATCAAATCCAGTACAAAAGTCTGACCGACTTCAAGTGATTCTTTGATATTTGTGATGTAGAGTAACACAGGAATAACAAGAGAACTGACTGGTAAGAACACCAAAGTTATCCATATGACATTCTCTTCTGAAGAATCATTGTGGTGCAGAGCAAATAACTACGTCACATTCACTGGAGTCCAACAGAGCACACAGGCAAACATGAGGAGCAAGGTTTCCTCCTCCCCCACAGATTTTACTCTCTCTCTCTCTCTCTCTCTCTCTCTCTCTCTCTCAAGTCGGTTTCGTGGCATTTGTTGTATTTGAAATTGGTTTGTGCTCTCGTGGTCTCTCTTGTTGGGTTGCTCCTCGGAACCCGGTGCATTCCTGAATGTCTGTGTTGGACCCGAGGCCCGGGGTCGTGTGCTCTCTGCCCTGATTGGATCAGAAGAAATACATACAAAGCCTGGGGCGCCTCAGTACCGCGCTACTTTGATGTCGGAGACCATGGCGAGGTTGTGACACCAACACACATGAACCGCGGGAGCCACACTAGGGGAGACTCACGCATCTTGTTCAGCGCAAGTTCACGATGACACCGCGACATGTGATTCGCCCAGTCTCTGCAGCGGATCCAGACAACGGATTCAAAGCCGTATGCAGTGGGAGCGCCAAAATCTCTTGCGACAGGAAAGAAGACAAACGACCCCAATGCTTCCAAGGTCCTCTGACCACACGGATCAAAAGGGAAAATGTGTGGCCAGTGACATGCGAGCCCCCAGGCTTTGCCTCCACACCTGACAACGATTGTGTTCCCCGTCCGGATCTGCAGGGGCGGTTCCCTTCTCTGCAGCACTTGTCTGTCACGGCGCAGACACCGGGTCGACAGTACAGCAGCCTTGTTAGTGGCCGCCGTCTCTTCTCGTTGGCTTCTTCCCCTGCGCCTCGTCCTGTCCACGGAAGAAGCCTTGCGACAGCGAACGTTGACCTGTTGCCTGCGCTGACCTGGCTTCTGTGCGGTAGAACTGGTCGACGGCATACAGTCGAGACGACAACCAAATTGTGGATACTCGAGGCAAGAACAACAGTTCAACAAATGAGTTGCAGAAGGTTCGGTTGTTCGAGCGCAAGCGTTGCGCAATGACCACCTGGCGTGCACGAAGAATCTGAAAAGCTCACGAAGTCACAAACTCGGCACATTTTCTATTGACCGATTCGTGCTCTTTGGTCTGACCTGCACACAGGGTCCTGGGCCCCACTGGGATGCGGCTTCCACATTCACCCCAAAAAGTATTCTTCAAGATAGTGGCAATGACAATGGATATCGAGGGGCGGTTCTAATGGAGACATGACACAGTTTTTGTGTCCCCCTTACGGCAAGAGTAACGTGTGTCATTGTTTTTTCTTGCTTTTGTGTTGGAACCACGCCCCTCTGCTCTGTTGGCACCTCGCCCCGCGTAAAGGAGCTTTGATCTTGTTCTGACTGCACTGAAACAACACCTCCGACACAGACACGCACCGCGAGCGGGTGGGATTCCTGATCTCATCGCTGACATCAGTGTCTGTATTACGTGGGCACCAAGCTGGACGCGTGTCTGGTCATCGCCCGGCCGTCTCGGGGCGGAGCAGTGCGCGTGCGCGGAATAGTGCAGCGCGGCCCCGCGCCTTTCATCTCCCACACAACACGCGACCACAAGGCGCTGAACACTACACTCTCAAACTTACCTCCTTCCCAGAGCTTCGCATTTGAAGGCATTTGGAGGTGCAAGCCAATGGAATATCGTGGCTCACTTGTGAAGACAGAGGGTTTTCTTGGGAGTAAGGCCACTAAACCTCTGCAACAAAACAACACTCACGGCTCTCCCGACGGAATGCCACAGGGCAGGGTACCTCTTCATGCCGGACAGAAAACACGAAAACAGGGATCGGTCCAGAGGGTCACAGGCCCCTCATGAAACTCCTGAACCTTCGCCCCTCTGGCTCAGGTTCTCTTTCCAGTGGAGCCGTTTGCTGTCCACGTCAGACGCAATTGGGACACTTCGCGTCGACCAGTCTCACAAACGTCGCTTTCACCGTACGAGAGGCGACCGTTTTCGCAGCCGATCTGGGAGCATTGTCCGACTCTGCACGAACTCTTTTGAATGAAAAACGTGGTTACTCCATGATTTTGTGCCATGGGAGCACGATGTCAGTCGGCGTGATTGCATTTCCCAACTGCATATCTAAACCCGTAGCAATTTCAAAGTCGCATCTTTCAGGTGCACGCAACAAGTTCTCCCGGCCGGGCAAAACGCACAAGCAACAAGATGGAGGTGGCAACTCCAGTCCCATTGTCCCTGAGCCTGGCAGAGGCTCAGGTGAGTCGGGTGTCGTCGACAGATGCGTTTCTATTTGCAGAGAGAGTTGAGCCTGGGCTGCAGGATGTCTGGGAACCAGGGCTGTTTCCGCTCGCGTCTCCGGGGGAGCTGTTTGTGGAAGAGCTTCCCTCCCTGGATTGATCCTTTCCGCCACTCTGTGTTCGGCGCTGAGAAGGCATTGTGAGAGTCAGGCCTGCCACAAGGTGTGGTGCACCAGGTCCAAGGCACAGCTCCAGTTTCATGCGGTGTGCATAACGCACAGTGCACGACGCATCCAGCCTGAGGGACGCAGCGTGTGACGCACTCAGTGTGCACCTGGACCGATGACGCTTTCAGGCGGACTTTGTTTCCCGACCGGCTCTGCTGCCGCTGTCTCGTTACTCCTGTACTGCTGCAGGTTCGGATTAAAGATGCATTGAACTGCGCTCTGTGAGGCCCGCTGATCACAGCGACCTCGCTTCCTTCCTTCCTCCAGCGGATCCAGAGAGGGCAGCAAGGGGGCTCGACCGTGATGACCATGGGCTGGACCAAACTTCAAGTCGAACCTGGCTTTGACTTTGTGCTCCAGGTAGCTCTGGCCGCTGGCCCTGGCCCAAGCCTTGGCTCTGGTTCTTTCTCCCACCCAGGTTCCAGCCCTGGTTCCAGCGATGGCAATGCCCTTAACCCCAACTTTAGTCCTTGCTCCAGTCCCAGTCTTGACTCCAGCATTTGTCCTGACCCCGAACCGGACTGAGGCTTTCAGCTCCCGGTCCCGCCCTCATGCATGATTTCCAATGGGAAAAATGCAAACGTAGCAAAAAACCAAGAAAAATACGAATTTCCGTGGAAACAAATGGACAGACCTGAAAGTTTGATGTTTATTGTTGCAGCTCTGGTGCGCGCAGGAAATCATCTCTCCATCTGCCTGTCTCTGTTCAGTCTTCCCCTGCATGTTTAATTTCGCAATGAGGACACATTCTGCTTTCTGCTTGTCAGTTGCTCGGAAGCTCAAAGCAAAGTTGGCTCGCGCAGCATCCCTTCAGGAGACGATCCAACGGACGCAAAGTGACTTCGTCGCCATGCCATCGCATTCGCACCCTGACAGTGGGGGTTTTCACACAGGCAGAGCGGCGTCAGAGTTTTTGACGCTGACGTCAAAATTTTGACACGCGGGTGTCAAATTTAACATGATTGCAAATGCAGAGTGTCAATAAAATAGTCCAGTTATTCCCCTGCCTTCTTTTGTCACCACACACACGCACATGCACGCACACGCACATACACATACACACACACACACACACATACACACGCACACAGAACAGTGGCTCGGGCCCCCTGGCATCCTTTGAATGCGCCCCTGGATGCCAGTCACACACGCCCTTCACAAGTTGGATCCGTCCACTGGAATCCTTCGTCTGATGTACGAATCGCGTGTCTTTGATTCAGCAATGCGCCACGCGTCACAAACCGAGCCCAGCAACCGTACATCAACACCAGTTCAAACGCTATGATCCGGAGAACAAAGGCAAGAGTCCCAGGGGCGGACACAGGGATTTGTGAGGGCAGACCAACTGGATCCATTCCAGGGTCAGACATCCCGACACAAGGGGCAGAGCTCGGTGGGAACCAGGGCGGATCCAGGAACTGATCAGTGACGGAGCCACTGAATCCAGCCCTGGATTCTCCCCTGGATCCACCACTGGTCCAGCCCTGGTCAGACGCCCAGACACACAGAGCATAATTCTGTGGAAGCCAGGCCGACAAAGCCAGTGTGAGGTGAACAGAACTCACAGCTGGCTCTTGCAACATTGCACCCTTTGTCCATAATAGTGCAAATTTTTATCCAAGTACGTGAATCTAGGTGGACCCCGTGCCGGACAGAACCACGATGTGAGTACCGTACACACGAAAGGTCATGTGACCGCAGAGTATTATTTTCAAACAAGTTTCACACACGCTTTGTGTGCACAGCCGAACACAGCAGAAAAAGCCAAAGACAAAATTGAGACTTTTCATCTTGTTGTCATTTTGAGTGTGGCTTCTCTGTGAGATGCTCAGTTGTTCTGTCCTTCTGTCCCCTACACCAACGTACCAATGGCCACGTGACCCAACCCTGATTTTTTTGACTGACAGGGCATTGGCACTTCGTTCTGAGGTCAAGGACTGTGTTTACAGTAATGGATCCAAGGAGAACGCCAAACTGCTCAAAAACGTGTTCCGTCATCCCGCGCTGAGGCGATGGCTTGAATGCTTTTCTGTCACAACACTGCTCTTCTTCTATTCCCCCCACTTGGGTTCAAACCTTCAGCGTTGTGCACATTTGATAATTTTATGTCAAGCAATTGTTAGATTTTGTGTTGGCAAAACTTTCCCCACAGAGAATAGATTGTTTCTTTGAGTTCTGAGAGGTGAAATAGGAATGGGCTTGCCATTGAATTGATTGGCAAAACAAACAATGTGACCACGTGAAGTACAACTGGAGGAAAATCAGAAACAAGAAAGGACACCAGGAAAAACAGTGCAGATGGGGCCCAACACAGTGTGTTTGTGACAACACCTGCAACCAGATGGGTTGTTAAAGACTTTTGTCTTTGTTTCTTCCTCTTCTCATCTAGTACTTGTGCAGAGAGTTTGTTAATTCTGATCATTCTCCAGCAAACAAATACAATTGCTGACAAATTCAGCAAAAAGAAAGGTGACACCACTGTGGTTATGACCTTGTCCACAACTGATTCATGAGTAGATCCAACAAGAGTACAGAGGGGTGATGAGAGATGGGGCAGGTTTTCAACAGCAAATCTCAAGATGAACAAGGATGGAACTGAAACAAAAATAATGACAATCACACCCAAACACAGCCTGGTATGACTGAGACATTGGTGCTGTTTCGTTTTGAATTTGTTCAATGGATCCTTCAACACTTGAAACCTGGAGATGCTGATGAACAACAGACAAACACCTGAGGAAAAGATGCTGAATAACAACAAAGCTGCTGCAGCATGGCACAGGTAACTGCTTCTCCAAGCTGGGTCAAAACCAATGTAGTTTTCTCCAGCAAATATATCTTTTAACACAATGATAAAAATGTATATCCCTGTCAATAAATCATGGACATTGACACACAGAACAAGTTTTTGATATTCGTTCAGTGTGTGCTCAACAGAAAATGAAGATGCAAATTTGAAAATGGAAAACAAGTTTGACAGAACAACGACCAAGCCAACAATCCAGGCACATATTCTCAGACTCACTCTGAGAAGGAGAGCATCGCAGGAAAATGGCCATACAGGCTTGGCCGTGCAAACCGAACCAGGAACCGTGAGCACACAGCACAATCGGAAATTGGACGCAATAACAAAACTAAGCTTTGTGTTTGTGAAAATATCATTTTCAATTGCAAAAATAGGGTTCCCAATTATGTTTATCATTTTCAAATTCAACAATCCAGAAAAGGCCCTGTGCCTGAGTGATCTTATTTGATTTCTACTGAGATCCACCATCTTCAACCTTTTCAGAAATTCAAATGGAGAGCTGATCACTTTCACAACGCCATTGTATTTTAATATCAGTTCCAGCAAGTTGGGAAGACACGCAAAGTACTTACTTAGGACTTTTCTGACCAGATTATGGCCCAAATCAAGGAGCCTCATGTTTAGCGAGTTGTTTGACTTGCACAGGAACGACTCAGTCAAACTGCTATTGCGAAAAATGAGCCTCGAGGAGTTCCCCAGGTTTTGCAAGAAAACACCTTGTGTGTAACTGTTTGAAATGTTTATGAAAATAAAATTGTCTATAATGGTGATCAAGTGTTCATAGTCTGTGGAATTCTCACAACTGATGCCATGATTCACACAAACACAATTCCTGACACAAAATTTTCCTGTACAAACAGTTTCATCTTCCCCAAAGGGACAGTCAGAGTACCAATCACAAGTGTTTTGAACAAGAATACAACGAAGAGAATGTCTGCATTTAAACATGGCTGTGCATGTGTAATTTTGACAGTGTACTTCATCATATCCATCCCAACAATCCCATCTGCCATTACAAACATACCGGAAAGGAATGCAGTAGCTCATTTTACATTTGAACATTGAGTCACAAGAAGCATTTTCACACTCCTGCAGATGCTCACCATTCCTGCAGTACATCAGCAGTTGTAAATCTTCTGTGAGGTTGTAAACACATTTTTGTTGAGGAGAAAAGCATTGGCTATGTCCTGGAAAGCAGTTTTGCATGTGTTTGTGGGGACAGAGTGAAGAATTCAGAGACACAAGTTCAAGTTCATCAGTGTTGTTGGGATAGTCAAACACCAAATCATTGTGCAGTTGTTTCCAAATTTTCTTTGATGTCCCACGTGGTTGCAAAGGTTCTTTTCTGATTGGTTCTCGTCTGAAGTAGCTTGTTGCTAAATATGGTTTGCAACCTGAACCCTGGTTATTGAAAAATATAACAGAGCATTTACAATTCGTCTGTGGTGTGCAATTTCTTGAGCAGAACACACCATCATTTATCTGTTCACCATTTTTGTAACAGATGCAATTGAGCTCGTCTGTTCCGTCGTGGCAGTCTTTGTGCCCATCACACATAAACAATGAGGATATGTATTCTCCACTTTTGCATTGAATCAAGTCATTATCAAATTCGATCCCATGTGTTGGTTGTTTCTGATGGAAGGGTTCTGTAGCTGTACCACTCTGATTGTAACAAGCAAATGTTTGAAGCAATTTGTCAGTGCAATTTATAAATTTCAAAGTTGGCCTGAAAGTGTTCATCAGCTCTAAGATATAACACTTCCTGGAAAACTGCCTTGGTGCCCACTTCATTCTGTACACAAGAGACATTGACGAAAGAAAAAGAAGATTTTTCGGTGTTATTGGTGTTTGTGCTGCGGCAAGGGAATGTTGGATGTTTTGCATGACCTCATCTGGTTCCCAAGGATAGTAGATCAGAGGCCGGTTGCTGATCCATTTTGTTTTCAGTTTCTGAAAACAAGAAGACATTTCTTTCCTCGAAATTGGCAAAGAATGTTTGTACCACACAGCATCAAAAACAAGAAAATCCCACACAAAGCACAAGTTGTGTCTGTAAGTGGAATGCAGCACTTACCATTTGTGTCAACCCAACAAAGAGTCCAAATGTTGGAAAATGAAAATGGCCCAAGACAAAGGTCATCAGTTCAAAGGTTGATTTCCTGTTCTCTACAGAAGGAAAAGTCATATTGTTTTTTATGCACTCTCTCAGTGCATGATCCCAAGAGAAATACAGCAATTTGTGAGGATGCGGTGAGATGCTCATTCTGAAGTGGTTTCTCCACAAGTTGAGGAGTGCCATCTCTGGAAGTAATCTTATGCTGGCTTGAAAGTACCTTCTCTTTTCCTGATCATATTTATGTGACTGCCACGTATAGGATAGAGACAGAGGCTCAGCAGCAGAAATGAATCTCTTCCTCACAAATTGAACAGGGTGAAAAAAGATTCTTGATGATTGGAAATTTTGACATCCTATTCTTAATTCTGTCCATTTTGTGAGCAAGTTTATGACTGTATGATAGGCAGCACAACCAAAACCTCTGGCAAATCTTACACCCAACTGGTGAGCAAGAAGTTCTGTTTTAGCCATTTCTTGCTCATAATTTTCAATGATACTTCCACAAAGTTTCTTCAATGGCAAGGACACAAAATGCAGAATCCCAATCATAGACACATCTGCTGTCAACTTCTTCAACACAGCTGGATCAGAGTGGTGTGTAGTGACGTGCAGTATCCACATGTGGGAATGGCTGTCACTAGTGTGAAAAAAATCTGGAACACTCATATCTACCTGGCCCTGACTCAGTGCTGTGCTGTGGGTCTGACCATCTGTCATTTTACACAGCAAACCAATCACATTGTGTGACAATTTGGACCAGTTGGCAACTTTTGCTGTTGACTGGGAACAGTTCACATGGTAAATGGCGGAACTCAACCATGATTTTGACCCTTTGCTCCAGGCATGGGTCAGAGAAAATGAACGGAGATCAAAAGTGGAAAACACTCTGATGCCAGAATAATTTGTTGGTTTTTCTGTCACCTCAATAGCAAAGTAAATTGGTTGTACAGCTTTGGGAAAGGTTACTTCAATGTCATTCCAATCACAATTCACTGAGATGTGTTCTTTCTGGCGATGACAGAAAGGACCTTTGCAGGTGGGAAAAACTCTCTTGGTTCTATTTCCTTCACACATGTGAGATGAATTGGAAAATGACTTCCCAGAAAAGTAGGTCAGTCTCACTGTATCATAATAACTCAAAATCTGGGACATGTTTTCTGCTGCAGTCTTGTCCATAATCTTAACTCTGGCCACATCTTCAACAGTTGGATACAAGAAGACCTGATCTTTCCTGTACAGCTTGTGATTTGGTAATCCTTTTATCTTGCTGGTAAATGTCCCAAGCCACAGAGAATAAAGAACTTGTATAACAATACACGATCCAGGCTTGATATCATAGTTCAATGCATCTTGTATCTTTTGAGGCACAAGTCCCTCCAAAATGATCATTGTTGTGGCTTCTCGTTCTGCAAGGCAATTCAGTGTTTTGGTAAATCAAAGGAAATAGAATTGATCAGAAAGAAATTGGCGCAAATATCAAGCCGCTCATGATTCGAGTACATTTCTTGTCGGTTGAAAAAAAATCAGTTGTTCAACAGTCCCAACCAAGAAGTGCATGCAAGAAGCGCACAAACGTCTCAGCTTGTGTTGGTCCAGATTTCAGTTCCTGGCACTCGAAAACTGTTGTACATGTACCGGGTGCTTGTGCAGTTTGCCAGGAAGAGCAATGAACAGCATTGACGGGGAGCCAACCCTGAGGAAAAGTTTCATGAACAAAGCCATGGGCGGAGTCGATGGACCACAATACCTTTACTGAGGGGTTGGCACCACGCACCCTGACTTGCTTCGCACACACACTTCTTGTGGTTGTGCATTGTCCGAAACAAACTATATGTAAAATAAATAAATACATTTTTGATAGACAAGATTGAAGAAAAACTAAAGCTGGAGCCAGATTTTTCCAAGATTCTTCCAAGCTTCAAGGTGATTCGTTTGTGTCTCTTGCTCGGTCGCTCAAGAAATTGAGTAACCTCGACAGTGCCCATTCAAATCACCTCAAGACAATATTTTTATCACCCCTGTGATGCCACTCACATCCTGAGGTTGGCAAGTCTGTCAGGATCAAAGTCCTGACATCAATTTTTGACACTCTTGATAGTTGTTGGAAACGCGACAGTGTTTCAAGGAATATCTTTCCGGTGCCAACTAAAGAATTTGGCTGAGAGTGTGTGCCTTACTTTTGTAGTATGGCATGCCTTTGCAAGGTGTTTCGCTGACTTCTATGTCTACAACCAAATCTGAGTAGTGCTTGTAGGAAGAAACAACCAGCAACGTTCCTTGTGATGAACTAACAATACTCATGAGCGAATTGTCGAAGCCTCTTCTCCTGAGATGTGATGTGTAATTTTCACACAGCAGCTGCATGTGCGTTTCCAACCTGAACAACTTCTCAATGGGAAGTGGTTTGCGAGCCTCATACCCCACACCTCCATAGATACAGTCTCTTCTGTAGAACCTCCATCTTTCATGTAACTCCAGCCTGTAAGTGTCTGGTATGTCTGGTCCTCTGAATGTGATGTGCTTGAAAGACACATTGACAAAGCCAGACCATGAAAATATGTTGTAAACACAGTGACAATTTGTGTTGACACAATGGCCTTGTTCTTGGGGCACGTTTTCGTGAAATCTTGGTGTACATTGAGGCAATGACATTGATCTTCCTACTGGAACAACTACTTTTCTTGGTTTGATAGGGTATGGTTTGTAGTCCAGCCGATACTTCTCCCAACTGTTCAAAGCGCCTTTGCTCATGAGGTTGTTGGAGAAAACTACAACAAACGCTTGGTATGAGGACAGCTGCATCTCGGGCAGAATCCTCGTTATTTTGTCGCTTCTCTTCCCAGGACCGTCAAACAGCTCTATCCCGCCCGATGTGACGTAATCCTGGTCAACAGAGATCACGAGTCTGGATCTTACCGGAACAAGTATTCTGGAAGTACTCACAGCAATTTTTAACTTCCACACAAAAGACATCACCAAGACCTGACGAGTTGGGCAAAATGAGGGAATTCTGTGGCGTGTCACAGTGTGTGTATCTGTCACTTGAAAAACTAGGTCCAGTTTCCCAATGAAAGGTAAAATGTGTGTGTTGATGAGTGTCTTTGTGCCCTGTGATATCAGTGTGGTTTTGGGCCTTCTACCTCTGAGTGGAAACATGTGATTATGATAACATTGACAGTCGGGGTATCTTCCTATGATCAGAAAGAACATGGTGCCCTGAAATGACACAATTGATGTTTTGTTTTCATTGTTTACTGACATGAAGCAGGCTCTTTTCTTTACAGAAACCCACAGGCAAGATTTTTCACACACGTTCTACAGGCCAAAGACTCACACATACCTGAGTGCAGTGCAAGTGGTCAGATTCACAATTTGGTTCCCCGTTTATGAAAAACACAATTTCCTTCCAGGAGAGATCAAACTCATGGAAAGAGAAATTCATTCTGAGTGCCACATCTGTGTCAAAATGGAATGATGCCGACATCATAAAAGTGTTTGTTATGGGTGTTATAGAACTGTGTAGCCTTTGCATTGACATCAAATAACAAACTGATGAGAACTTCGATCTGCCTATTGTGGCCCCATGATGCTTTGTCCAGGGTGAATGGATTATTTCGCTCAACAGGAACGATTCAAAGCGAACTGAAGACTTGACTGGGAACAGTTGGGGACAACTTCTTTGCAGTAAAGTTTTGAGCGTGTAACAACTGGGGGAGCAGTCGAAAAAGCAGCCCCACATCTTTAACATAGAACTTGTTTGCTTTGAACAGACACAGCTCAACAATCCATGCTGGATATGTGATTTTATGTACACTTTCCATGGCTTTGTGCTGAAATTGAATTTTGAATTGTTGCTTATGGTAATATCTGGGTCAACTAATATTGGCCCAACAGCATCAGGAACTGAAGAGGCAGTGATGAGTTCACTGCTGCTACCTTTTGTGTGGCCACTTAGAATCCAAAAGAAATGTGTTGTTGGTTGTGAACACAAATTGCAGACAAAGAATGTCCTCACCAACAGCTGCAGAGTATCTATGTTGCACTTTTGTGACCATTGCTGTTCTTTTTCTGTTTTGACAAACATTTGTCAAATGTCCAACTTTACATTGCTTGAACTCAGCTTGCTTGTGGAATTTTACAACAATCGGTGAAGAAACTACAAAGCAGCTGACAGGTCTTTCTCTTCATGATGTTTTGCTTCTTGTTTCCTTCCTCAGTTTACAGTGAAATGACACAAACAGGCCTGATATTGCCAGGTTTGTGAATGGTTCACGTTGGTGTGAACGGAATTGACCTTGTTGCAAAGATCAGTTTGCACTGAACTTCAAGTCCACAAATAAGATACCAAGTTGGTTTTGGTTGCAGATTTGTTCTGAAAGGAAATGAACACACAGGCCAAGGATGCTTCGTGCTGAACACAGGACAACAAAAAGGGAGGCAAATGTTTGTGAAGTTGATGATTGGCTTCGTGTTCGTAAGTTTCTCCAACTGGGTATTGTTCGAAAGAGAAAAGGTCCCTCATTTGGTGGAAGGCGTTCGCCGTCACACCCACCTCCGTTTTGTTCTTTGGCGAAAAGTGTCAGTGATGTTCTGTCCTACACTGCGCTGTAACTCACAGAGTGTTAGCAAGAGAAACAGTGTTTCAGGCAACTGCGAGTGTGATGTCCCCCTCAATGTTTTTTTGCACTTGTGGTTGCTGAAATGTTACCATGGTAATCAAACTGTAAAATTCTGAAAGATCTTTCAAAGACCTGAACATGAACCAAACATCAACGCTCTATTGTGATTAGAAGCTGTGAACTGACCATTTCAGTCCTGTATGGGGGGGGGGGCAAGGACACAATGGACAGGGATGTCTTGCCTGTGATGCCATATTTTCATGCAACATTAGCCATATGAGATTGCATTTGAGACACTGTATTCAGCCCTACATGCAAGTCCTCAGCCCAAATGTCCATTCAGTCCTGTCCATTGGGGGCAGGGGAATGGATGTGATGTGACAGGGACATCTTGCCTGAGATGCCATACACATACAAGCACTACATTGGCCAAAAGAGTTTCCAATTGAGAAACAAAAACAGCCACACGCACCCACTTCACTCCCCTCTTTACACCTGGTTCTCCCGGCTCACTCCACCCCACAGCTATTTGGGGGGGGGGGTACTTCAGCTCCTACCTCCCATTCCCTGAATGATTGTATTCTTGTGAGGCTATAGATCTCTCTGTGACTTTCGTGTACTTATCACCAGACATCTGCAGTTGTCACAATGTTCTCGTGACACGGATGCGTTTTGCGGTTCTTACAATAACTTGCTCGGAACATTTTTTTGTCAAGTCCCCCAGACTTGAGCAGAAGGACTGGTACCGTAAGATGTGCATTTTGTGTTGGGTGGCCAGGACCTGAACGCGCTATGGTGCCAAATATATGAGGTGCACTTCATTTCGCCCAATGAAACAACGAATACAAGAGCCCAACATGTCAAAACTGGCTGCTGTGTTTGCACTTCAGGCATAAATATTGTGGATCGTAGCTGTGGAAACAGCCGGAGTCATCCTTGGATTCCAGTGAATGAAGTGAGAACAGTGGCAACAGAGTTTCTACAACCACAACACAACACAAGTGATGGTGATGCACAAGAACTTGTTTCACACTTTGCCTGCAGAAACAACACACATGTTTCAGGTTATGGACCTGGTTGATCCACATTGGAAGCTCCCAAGTCATGTCAGCAACAGAAAACACAAGTGCAATTTGTTGGGTTCCATGGGCTGGCTCAACCACGTGGATCAGCCAACAGTGGTATTGGTGTTGGTTGCAGGCGTGAGTGACTGTATTACAACACCTGGCACCTGAGATGCACTTCAATCATCTCAATAGACAGACAGTCGCGGAACGTGCTGAGTGGAAACATAAGATTTCACGTTCCCATTCGATGGAGCAACACGTGATCTGCTCAGGTGTCTGTGGCTCAGGTCTGGCGGTGGAGCCTCAGGGGTCCTGGCTCGGGGGGGGGGGTCCAGGGTTCTCACGTCAAAAGGGCCAAAATTGTGCCGATGAGGTCAGGTTCCCAGGATCAGTTTGAGCGAGGAAGGATTGGGAACCCAACCCTCCAGTTGGCGTGGGCGAGGGGAAGCTGAAAGACCTGACAATGACAACCAAACTCTTGTCTTCTGCCTACCACAAAGATTCAAAATCAAGTTGGGGGGTAAGGCAATTCTTTTTCGTCTCCGCTTGGAAGAATTTCGGCTCGATCCAACCCGCAATGTCATCCCTGCACGTGTGATGTTGTCTCGGATCGGCGATGGAGAGATCATCCAACTCCAAAACCAATGCACAGTCTCCAACGTTTGACCAGATCTACCTGGTGATGAGGTGAACTCAGGCTGCAGAAGACAGCAACAGACAAACTTCGCCTCAGCAGATCTGTGACGCGCCCCCATTATCGCCCCGCGGCCGCAAGCTTTCCGTTAACACGTCAGAAACATAGTGGAACCTCTCGGGTTCCTCAAAGGGGGTCCACCATGTGCCCCTTGACCAGACCCTGGACAACCCTCCTGACCAGACGCTGTTCCCGTCACCACACCCTGACCCAGCCTCCGGAACTGCACGTCTCCCGAGCCCTGCATCTCGGGTTTCTGTGCAAAGAGCCGTGTGATCCCGGGTCGAGGCCGGTCGCGCAGTGCACGGAGCGGATCCAGGGACAAGGGAAGGGGCAGCGGCACTGGGCGGTGCTTGGGCGGTGGGGATGGCATGGGGTGGGAGTGACGGGGGTGTAACAGCGTAGCGTTGAGAAACTGATCCTTTATCACGACCCGCTAACAAGTTCGCCCACGATCAACTCCATCGCAGAAGAACAATCCCAACTTCGATAGACGTTTTCCCAGTTTATTCACGCAACATACAACACACTAACATCACAAGACAAGACCCGCGCACATAACGAAAATGGGCCCTTAAATAGACAAGTATTCACGTGACAAGACAACAACTAATCACAGAACAGGACCCCGGTGCACCATGCAGAGCAAGCAAGTGCTCCAACCCTGGATGAGTAATAACCCCGTGCAAACATCAATGAGACGAGAAGGGTCTGAAAAAAACGAATGCTCACGCAAATACACACCGTCTACTGTCACGCATACAATTTCAACCTGTTACAGGGGTGGTGGGGGCGCTGGTGCCGGAGGGTTCAGGAGTGGCATGAGGACTCAAAGCCCTTTGAGGGTGCAGAACCCTTCCTTCCAGCAGATGAAGACTTGGCTGATGGCGAATCGCCACCAACTACACCGTGCTGCTGTGTTGTCAAAATTGTCCCCATTAGCATAAACCACTGGGTCTTTGGCCCCTCGAGTAAATCATGAATCCGCTCCTGACATCAATTGAAATTTCCAGGAAAAAACGTGCAGAGTCATAAGCGGCGTATCCGGGCAACACACCCGTGCATTAGTTTCCACTCGACCGGCCCTCGTGCGGCGGAATGGGTCGTTTGTCCCGATAATTGAACTTGTGATCTGCGGCTCGGCTCCATTTGTTACGTCTGATTGTCGCTGCGATTGTCGTATTGTTCTCTCGAGTGGCGAGGTTCGGGCAGCGAGGCGGAAACCCAGATGCGCGTCCAGGGGCGGCGCCCAGGGACCGAGCTCTGAAGCTTTGAAGTTCTGATTCTTTCTGAGAAAATTTTCACATTGCGTCATGGTGGAACAGTCAGGAGGGCAGAGTTGACTTTGCGAGCATTGCAGAATGAGTCCAACTTTATATCCCCCACCCTCCGAATCCGCAGTGGAATGGAAACAATGCCCACTTCGGAGAAGGAAAAAAGGCTGAAGCAAAATGGGGATGAGGTGGGGGTGGATTTCAAATTTTTTCAGTGATCAAATAGAACAGTCATAATGCACACAACATGCGAAATTGTGTGGCAAATTTTCTGAAATCCCTTTGTCCTGGATCCGCCCTGAACCTGCCTCAGAACTTGTTGCCCATTGCAGCCATGCCATGTTGTTGTGAATGTTTTGTGGCCTTGTTTTTGTTGTTCACGTGGCACAGAGCGGCTGAAGAGGATGCGGATGTCACGTGTGTTCTGTGAGCGCCGTCAATCTTCACTCAGGCGGAAGTACCTCCAGCGCATTCACGGGTCCGGGAGGTCGACTCGAGATGGAGTGTGGTCCGACCTTTCAGGGGGGGGGGGGGGCACAGCAACATTCAAGAATAAAACAACAGGTGAAACACTTTTGCACCCTTGACTCAAGATCAAGGAGACATCCATTTTGCCATCACTGAGAGTGGGGTCGAGACCTGAATTGTTCGCAAGGTTCCGGGTTGCTCGCCCTGCCCTCTTCTGCTCAACTGGAGCCGCGTCCAGAGCACCCGCCCCTGCGGAGCCATTGAGTGGGCTATTCCTATCATATCCGCCAATTGAGCGATGCATTGTGGCGTTACAGCGTGTCGCCGCGCGCGGCACTGCGCATGTCTCTGCGCATGCTCAGCTGAAATGTCCGAGCTCCAGCAGATCCAGGGGGTAGGGAGCCCCCCCTCCCCCCGCTCACAACACCCCAAGGGACACCATCTGTATCTTTCGCGTGCCTTGTTTCCAAGTCGAAGCTGCGGCCCCACCCCATCAGCCGGAGTCTGACCCTTCCACCCTGCTGCGATCCTGGACCTGCTGGATCCGAGTGCAGAGAGATTGACCTGTCCCGTCCGGTCATTGAACTGATCCCGGTCATCACTGTCCACTCTGCGCTGCCCAGTGAGTAGCTGTCCCGGCGGGTCCCGTGCGGATGGGTCGTCTCCGTGAGAGGGCAAATCGGACACGACGGGGTGAGAGTGACAAAGGGGAGTTCGGGCAGACTCTGACGGGTGGCTTTGGTGAAGCAATGGCCAGTGAGAGGACACTGGGAATTAATTCACAGTGTGGGCGGTCGGGTCCTGGATCCTGGGCTGAAGGAGAAAGTTTGTGTGCGTCAGCTTTCCAAAGTTGAGGTCCCAACGCCTGCTCCCTTGACTACACACTGAATTGGACCCCGACATGAACGTTTGCATTGACGTGGGCAATTGCGGTGAGTCATCCGAACAGAAATGAACAATCTCCATGCCCAGCGCAACAGGTCCCCGGAGCCCCATGCTGAACAAAGCCAAACTGTAATCGGGCAATTTGAGCGTCAGTGTAGCGGGAGGAGGGCCTCGCTCTTCCGCTGATCTCCTCTCAACAGGTGATTCCGGTGATTCCCCAGCTTTACAGAAGGCGTAAACACGACTGTGTGAGCGCTGATTCACGGGGGGCACAGAGGAAGGGGCAAGGGGCGGGGTGGGGCAGGGTGGGGCGGGGCGGGGGGAGGTGGGGCGGAGCAAGGCGGGGAGGGGGCAGGGGCGGGGGTGGGGCAGGGCAGAG
>JAAUXT010145184.1_pt1 | contig 26819 bp, 33 predicted proteins | sample 7278171 | NCBI WGS metagenome assembly JAAUXT01 (sample SAMN14350112, study PRJNA611818) | marine sediment metagenome | isolation source: surface marine sediment (1.8m) | place: French Polynesia: Moorea | collected 2018-08
CTTCCCCACCATGGGTGGCTGGCCTCAGCCAATTAATTATATTATTAATATTTTTATATTAAATTATTACATACATTAGACAGGGAATAGATGCTTAATATCAATTTTGTGCTATTTTGCTGGTTATTACCTAGCATTCCTCCCCCCACATGAGGTGATCACGTGACCACGGGGTTTTCCCACTTTCTCAGTTTTCGAAAATGGATGTGGTTGAGCTGGAGGCCTGGAGTTTTCTTAAACAACAAATTTTGAGGAGAATCTACTTTGTCAGCACTCAGATGGGGATGCAGCCCCTTTCCAGACCAGTGATAGACAATGTTGTTGCTTATTTTTTGGCTGGTTCACCCGTATGGAATGCCAGCCTGCGCACCGTGGTTGTTCGATTGGCTCTGAGCATCCATCTTGCCCACCAGCTCTCTTAAGGTGAGTCGAATTCAAGTCACTCCACACCCCACGTTCAGTGTGCGATGGACAAGCCAGTCCCCTCTCCGGCGATCATCGGAAAAAAACTCCCTGGTCAACGTTTGTGTTCTCCTTTCCCTTGTGAAAGAAACTCTCTTGCGAAGTTTGTCAACGACGTGAACGTTGCAGTTTGTGCCCTTTTCTTCCCCTCCCGGACAAGGCTGGGGCTCCCGTGACATCTTCTGGTGGAGACTAGATCTGCTTCTTAATTTCAAACTTTTTGAATGTCTCGGGGAAAAAGTTTGGCTGACCCCAGACTTTGTCGCCACTGTGGCGGTCATGGGAGTGAAGTGCGCACACACTTTGCCAACAGCATTCCCAGTTCGAGGCGATGACTCACTCCACAAATATGGCTGCAAAAACTTTTTGATCACAAGCTGAAACAATTGGATCCCTGTCAAACATGGCCCTTCCAGCCAATTTCTTTTCGACGTTCATTTCGCCTGTTCAGGATCCAAACTGAGCGTTGAAATACAGCCTCTCAAAAACACTGATAAACTTTTATTCCGCTGTCGTTTCACGTGGCGAGAAAGTTGCCGATAAAATCGACAGAGACTGAAGTACAATCACTTTTTATCTCCTCTGGCCTCGTAAACAATTCATAAACAAAGGCCTTTTTGTCAGCGTTGTCCAGTGATAATGATTCGATGGAACTGTGGGAAACGATACTTTGGGCGACAGTGAGATTTTGGTGAAGGTCAAATCAACCAGTGGTGTGACTTTGTGTCAAAATTTTTGCACTGTGAAAGTTCACAGCTTCAACCAAATTGTTCTCAGCACAGAGCATACACCGTGTCACAGCCAAACAAACAATTGCAGAGAGAATTTGGACCCCACCTAACTGATTTACAGAAAGAAAGAGCAGAACACCAAACATTATCAGTGGTTTGTTGTGCAAGACCCGTCAGCCAGCTTCCTTGTCCATGAGGTCAGACGAAACAAAAGCCCCGCTGCCATTTGTAATCAGCGAAAACACAGAAACTGGTGCTGATCTAATCCAACCACCCACCCTCCCCTCCTAATGAGGTCAGTTTCCACTTCCTCAAACCGTTGCCTGCGACGCGTCAGAAAAAGTGCTGACACAGCTGTTTGTGAATCGAGTCACAACCGCCACTGAAAGTTGACACGACGAGGTTTTTTCTGCCAAACAAATTTGACACAAAATTGTCAAAACTTTCACACCAGCTGTGAACGAAGCACCACTCTCCCTGAGGAAAGCTGGTCAATTTGTGATCTATCTTATCTCTGAGTGGATATGTTGTCATCACCCAACGGTCATCGCTTCGTCTTCTGATCACGTGATACGGCGATAGCTAAAAGTGGTCGTCTGACTTCATCGCTGCTGCTGCTGCCTGGCAACGGCCAAATTTTGTGGTGTTACAAAATGTCAAAATTGTATCTGTTTCAAATTTGTATCAACTAAATTGAAAGGGCTCCACAGAATGACTCATGTCTGGCCTCTGATTGAAAAGGGAGGGGTCAGAATACCACGTCCTCATGCCTGATTATTTTACCCAATTTGCCACTCCAATGCACATCAGCGTTCACACCCGAGTCAATCTCCCAAAATGTTGTTTTCATGCCCCTCCCTGTCGAATTTCAACACGCGATTTCATCAAAAAGGACCAGTGCCACCATGAGAGATGCGCTCGTGCTGTCGAATTCGAAGCGTGACAGACGAACAGGAAGAGAGAAAATCAGCCTCGAAAGTTCTGGTCCGTTGACCACGCGACTCCTGGTTTGGTGACACATCGAGTTTTTTTCAAACAAAGAACGCCTCCCTTTTAATTGTCCCCTGCAGCGTACGTTTGTTTGTCTCAGCCGAAGAGGTGGTGTGCGCAGGGTGGCACTGGCGAAAAGGGCCGAGTATGAATGGGTGCGTGGACAGCGACAAACGGGTGCACACCCACCCCCGCAACACACACGCACACACGCACACACGCACACACACACACACACACACACACGGACACAGTTCGCGACACGCACCAATGAACTTGAAGGCGACGTCGAAGAATTCGGAGAGTTTTTGGTCGCAGCTGTCGTTGGCCGGGAGGCGTTGGTACGAGATGCCCTGCTTCTCGAAGTGCAGAGGGACGTGAGACGTGATGTTGAGCACGTCCGTGATGCCCAACTCTTGCAGACGCTCCAGGTTCGCCGCGTCCCACGCGTTGCCTAGCAACGAAAGAGTTGCAATGACGTTGAGTTGGAAATTCAAACCAATTGCGAAGGTCAATTGGGAGGACCGCAAACAGGATCTGGTCAATGTGTGTGTGTGTGTGTGTGTGTGTGTGTGTGTGTGTGTGTGTGTGTGTGTGTGTGTGTGTGTGTGTGTGTCCAACATCCACTTTGGAAAATCAAAGGTGTTGTTTATTTTTTGTGGGTCGGGAGTGGCCTTGACGTGACGTGACCGGTTCGCCAACACACATATCGGTCGTTTTCTGTGACCGATCCCTTTTGATTTGTTTACTTGTGATTTTCACGACTTTCCAAGTTGTTTGTGAGTGTTGCGGTCGCAAACACAATCACTCCCTTCCCGCACAATGGGATCGGCCTCCAATCACGACGCGAGATCTACGGGGGCGAGTCGATCCTCGGATCTGTGTGTTTCATTGAAAATGTTCACTTGATCTTTCATTCTATCTATTTTCTCAATTTAATTAATCAAACTGAATTCGTTCAACAACAACCAAAGCCAAGGCATGATGGATCCGCAATTTGATTTCTGACACGTGCCTCATTTTTTCCAAATGAAAAATTCTCTTCGGTCTTTCATTCTTTGAAGGTCAATTTCCTCACTCTCTCATAGCATCACAAGCCTTTGGATCCGCAATTGTTTCCTGATATTCAACAAGTGTCAGATTTGGTGCGTCTGTACCTAGGAGGGGCTGGATGACCGTCAGCACGTGAATCACCAAGCGTTGCTAATGGTAACGTGATGAGTGAATGAGGTGTACGATCGGGAAGGATCTTCACAACGCGCTGTGTGTAACCAGCACACAATGCGAGAGCGCGAGTCATCGACCGCGAGCCTCACATTCTCACGGAACTGAGGCTATTGTTGGGTCATCATCCAGGCGAGAGATATGAGGAAGCCAACCTCCCCAGAAATGCGGATCGGGGGGGGGGGGCGTGGCCCCTTCCCCCAAAACTCTGTCGAGTTGTCCTCTCACTCTCGATTGTGTCCAGCGGGTCTGAGGGGTGGAGTCTTGCCCCCTTCTCTCGCACGAAGCGCAAACTCTGACACGGAACCGGAGGGTGTGCTCCTTTCCTTTGAAACAAAGTTACCCCCGGACCTCTCAAAACAACAACTGCCACACTGATCAGGCGCAAACCAAAGCATTTGGTTCCAACAATGTGGACTTCTGTTTTGTTTTGTTGATTGGTGTTTGTGCCGTGGACGTCAGTCGTATTTCTATCACATAATGTGATGACGGTGGCTGCAGTTGACCCCACCCAGTAGATCAACTGTGGATCCACAGACCTCATCTTTCGTTGATAACCAAACTGGGCCCCGACACGTCAGGCTAATCTATGACTCTCAGACATCACGTCATGGGACAAAAGTCCAAGCCAGTACTTTTACCCACTTTTCATTGTGGATCCAAAACGGGGCAGCTGACAAACAGGTGTGATGTGGCCACGGATGACTTCAGCACCTTGCAACAAGTTTTCAAAGTTGTTCTCACAAAGAGCGGGGCGTGTTTCGTCTGCTCTCTTCATCAGTTGGGACTTGGGTGGTGCCAGCGAAAGTTTTGTTTGTGTTTCGCTCAGACCAATAGCAAAGTTTGTTTTTTTTTGTGTGGAGTGGAAACCTACCACAGAACAGACGAGCATTTTACACTGAAATTTTTGCGACCGACAGACAATTGCATTTCTTTCCCCGTCGACGCCAGTTTCCCGCCAAACGTTTACGCGTTGCGTCCCTGACCTCCATACGGTACACAGGTTGGACTGACGTCGCGTGTCGCAAAGACGCGGCGTCCACTTGCCGAGACGTTACGTCCGACGCTGTTCCCACGTACCGAGGTAGAGGAAGGGGAGGATCTGGGACGCGGTGGCCGTGGCGATGTCGGAGCAGATGAGCGGCGTCGTCGGGGAGAAGAGCGGCCCCACCTCCTCCGCGGCGTGCTTCGCACACAGGTCGCTGTAGTGATCCTGGAACTCCTTCAACCCGCCTGGAAAACACAACCAAAAGCCTTGAAGACACGAGTGACTGTGGAAGGTGTTTGGAAACGCACGCCTTGTTTGTTTGCTTGGCGTTTTGAATTGGTCGGGGCAAAGAGTGCACAATTTTGATTCTCTTTGGTTGGGTCATGGGTGTTTTTGACCTGAAATCCTCAAAGTGCAGAAAGGTAGCAACGCTGTGGAACCTGCTGAGAACTGTGATTTGGAAATTTTTCTCTTTTTTGTGCCTCACATTCATCCCACTTTTTGTGGATCCATTGAAGAGCAACAGTCATCAAAGATAAACAGACGAGAAGACCAGCAAAAAGAAGTCTCCAAACCACAAAGAGGTGTGGGCAGGTTTGGATTGTTTGCCCAGATTATTCAGGGAGGGCACACAGTGCTTTCCGTCTGCGTGAACTCAAACCAAATGTTTGTGCACTTTTTTTTTTTTTTCCTGATGTGTGAAAAATGCAGGGGAAATGACGTGTGTGTGTGTGTGTGTGTGTGTGTGTGTGTGTGTGTGTATGTATGTGTGTGTGTGTGTGTGTCTGCCCCCACCCAATCCGCACTGGCGTTTCCCTCGAGCCACCCCAACCAATAGCAAATCGAATTCGACACACTTATCAATCCTTGCAACCAGATCTGAACACTCCAGCCTGAGTACCCAAACTTTCGAGCAAGTCAACGATAAACATTGGCACGTTTCCACCACACCATTTACATAAATTTACATGGGAAATCCACAATGTTGTTCGCACTGGCTACAAAAGGCTAAACTTTTTGCGTCGCGGCAAAAACGGCTGCGTCAGCAGAAACTGACAAAACCCTGGATCACACGGGAGAGCTGAAACTGACAGAGCCCTGGATTACGGATTGAAAAAAACTGAAATTGACAACGCGTCATTTTCAAATGCCAAGCTTTTTCTGGCTTCAGGCAAAGCAGCTTTTAGGGAAACAATCCGTGAAAGCAAATTTAATACTGAAGTCTTTCTGCATGTTTTCTGGATTTTCAGTTCCCCCCATCATTCCTCCAGGATGAGTTTTGTTCGATACAAAAGCCTGGATCCACCCCTGTACAAGGTCGCAACTGTATTGGATCTGGATCTGCAAAACGAGAGTCATAATGCACCAACAACCGTCCACACTTTCAAATTTTCGGCAACTTGCCAACAGACTCAGCCTGTGAGAGAGAAAAGCACAGCTGACATCATTCACTCTCAAAACCCATGTATACCATACAACCAATATTCACGTCGTTTCCTCCCTCACGACGTCAAAATGGTCAAATTTGGCGACAATTTTTCAGCGTGTCGCTTGAGTTGATTCACAAACCTGCGTTGGCCAATCAAAATGCGCCATGGCCAAAACTTTTTTCGCCGGCTTGGGTCAAACTGCGGTTTAAGGTGGCCCATCCATTATCCATTCCAAGTCCCAAATGAAAGTTTCTCATCCCTGACTGACTGAACTGACAACGGAACTGACACAGTGAAAAGACGTAACAACTTCAAATTTTAAATGTTTCTTCAGAGTTGAGGTCGAAGGATCCTTGTCCAGTCAAAGCATTCCTTTGGCAAAGTCTGTGTTCACCAAAGCCAAGTTCTCACCTGCCCTGAGAATACGAGTACCTTTCAGCATTTGGACAAAGTTCCGAGGCCTGAGGGACTCCCGAAAAGGTGAAGGCTGCTCGCCAACGTCTGTCTGTCTGTTTTTCCGCTACTGACTTGTTTTCGCTCAGATCTACCCACCCACATCCATTTACCTACAAATTATCCAGTTTTTCTCAGGCTGTCAAGCTCATGAACTCAGTCCGTCGACAACATCAATGGCGTGCGCAGTGCTAATTGTGATCAAAACTTCAAGTGATATTTTGGTGGAGTGGATGAGGAAGAAGTAGTTTTCGATACAAAACACTTTTACAAGAGAGAATGGTAACATCTGCAGCTGTGCAAAGCAGACTGAAATTTACAAACGCCGATGACAGTGAGTGCAACCAGGTAAAACCGAGAGTTTCTGTCGTTCATTCTGGCTCTGTTTTCTTCTCTTCTTCTGCAGCAGTTGACCGTTCATAAAACATGTCTTTCACGAGCTTCCCTTCCCCTTTCCACCTCCCGGAAACATTTGACCACTGTGCACTCCCTGTCTCTCTGCACCATTAAAGATTTTATCGCTTTATTTGTCGTTCAGAACCGGATCCGTCCTTTTCAATAATAACTGTTCAATCGATTTGATCGGAAATGAGGGCTGTCAATCAGGAGTGTTTGTTGCTCGGAGATACACAGTTCTCAGTATCCCTGATCATCCCCCACAGAAGCGATGCTTCACACAGGATTCAGATCCGCACATCGTAAAGCTTTTCTCAGGAATGCTGGCAGGGGGGCGGTCAGGTGGAGGTGAGGCCCGGATCGGGGGCGGACACAAAGTGGATTTACAGCAAAAGTCAATTTGAATTCCAAATTTTTACTCTGTGGGAACCACCATGCTTTTGTTTGTAGCTTTTGCAGCTTAAATTTTCTGCTGTCAAAAAAAAGTTGCCCATTTTTTATCAATTTGCCCACTCTTCACATTTTCCCCTTTTTTTCGGAGAGGTTCTCTCAAAAGCCTTCAAGCCTTCAATTTCAAGTCATGCTCACGAAAGTTCTTGCATTACGAAAACAAACAGCGCGGAATTCATGTTGAGTCAGCGGAATTTTTTTTTCCTACTTGATGCACAACCGTCTGTTTGCCTCAGACAGATCTTGTTTGCCTTTGCTTGGCAGCCCACCAGTGAATGGTTGAATCTCTACATGGTTGAATATTGAACGATGTGTTCTGACATCCACTCTTATCAAAGGACAGCAAACCGTGGGGCAGGAGCCAAAAACAACAAAGCTGACGGAGAAAATGTTGCGGAAACCGAAATACTTCCAGCCCCTTGCTCCTTTTCCTTTAACTTTTTCCATTTTTGTTGGGGAGGGGGGAGACAGGGATCAGAACTGCGAATTGTCACACTGAAAACGGAGTTTGCCAATTTTTGCCATGAATCCCCATCCACCAGCCCATAAAAATCGAAAACCACAAAGAAACACTTGAGTGCCGAAGAAAAACATTGGAGCAAACAGAGGGACGTGTGTGTACGGTCGTTGACACAGCCTGAGTATGAGTCATGCAACCATAAACAGCCGTGTACTGTGGACACGTATACTGCCACGTACGCTGTGGAATATTCCGTTTTCAGTTCTCACTGTTTTCTGCCGAAAAAGTCCAAAGTTAAAGCTGGACTTCTCAGACCCAAGAGGACCGTGTTTTTCCCTCGAATTTTAGTCACAACTTGTTCGTCTGTTTTCACAAGAAATGAAAGTTGGCAACAATTTGACAGGTCCGTTTGTTATGCAATGGAGCTTCTGACACTTTTCCTTCTGGAGGACTCCGTTTTCGGAGGGAAGCAACAAAAACAGCTTGAAAGCCTCGCAACGACCGAAGCAGACACGACGACTGTTTTTACAACGCGGTCGTGCTGTCACCGGTGACTTATCTATCGACCGCCACAGCAACCGGGTTATTAACGTTGATATTCATACTTCTCAGTACTCGTCCCGGTAAAACTTTTCTGAGCCATGAACTTGGCGAAGATTGAAAACATCTCGTGTTGCTACCGGTTCGTGACGATCTGGTGAAGTCTCTTCCCCAACGAGACCGACCCCCAAACAGGAAACAAAAATTTCAAAACGACGAAAATCGCACATTTTCGTGACCCAGTGAAACACTCTGAAAATTCTCCGACCAAAGAAACCAAACAAAACACGGATTTTCTCGGAGGTCCAAAATTATCCAGATCCGAGGGTCCTTGATCAATAACCTGTTTTCGTCACCAATCGATCGGACAAGGACGACGTACCTGACGACAACAACCGGAGATTGACGACCAGAACTGGGATTTTGACAGATCAAATTTCTCACATCAAACGCGCACAACAGATCAACAACTCTGCGGACCTTTTTCCAATTTCTTTCAATTGGCTTGGACTTCGTTGCTGAGTTAGAAAACGTTCAAGCCAGAACAGAACAGGGAAGGCCACTTTGCGGAATATTTCCAGTCCAGTCCAGTTGAGAAAAGATGCTGACCACGACTTTGTGCAGACAAGTGACAGTCTGACCAACGTAAACAAAATTTAATTTGAATCCTCAGCACAAATACGGTAACAAAGCCGTTTCATCACATCGCAACGTAATTTTATGCACCGCTGCTCGCTGACGCATTTCTAATTCGAAACGGACCTGTGCGTTCCATCCACACACAAACCGACGAATACCTGAAACTTGAGTCACGGCGACTTGAAAACTTTGAACAGCGCCACGTTCTGGTCTATTTCTCGCCAAGAGAAGTTTCAACCTCAGCTCTTTCAAACCAAAGGCAGTAGGTACCATCTCCCTCTTGATTTGGGGCACCTATTGTCGTGTTGCCCTCAGCTGGAAAGATATCAATTTCTTTCCCAACGACAGCGCAAGCTGACGACATGGTAACTTTTTGTCCTCCCCCCCCCCCCCAATTTCTATTTCCTTCCCTCTCTCATCAAGATTGGGGACCTAACACGAAGAAAACAATCAGAGAAATCGATCAGATAAATGAATTGTTGATCACTATTGATTTCCGTGACTATTTTCTGTTCCTCTGACGTTCTGAATTCCACCGCCCCCCCCCCATCACCACCAGCGCCTGAAGCTGTATTCTTTGAATCTGTGAGGTGTGTTCTCTTCCTCCACCTGCGCGCATACCTGCATGTTTATCGACCCGCTTCCTTCCAACCAACGTACGACGAGCAACTCAACGCACAGAAATGTGGGAAGAGGAACTGGTAAATAATTGAAAACTTTTCGTCACCAAAACAACGCAACCGTTGTTTTGGAAAAAAAATATCTTTGCACCGGAACTTTCTCAATTTTTCTTTTCGTCACAAGAGGAATCGTCGAACGCTCACTCAGCTTGGACGTCGTTGGTTCTTTTGTGGACCTTGCTGTGGTTCTGACCCCGCCCTGCCTTTCCAAGCCCTGTTCTCGGGTCTTCCTCAGAAGATATTTTTTCCAACCCCACCCCCAACCTGCCGTTCCAAACAATCCCAATGTCTGTTTCTCACCCTGTTCTTGACTCTTCCTCAGACGATTTTTTTTCCAGCACGAGGAAACGAGTACAGCTTCGAAAGTGGGCGCAATTTACGAACGTGATGCTTCCTCAAACAGGTCACTCAGTGGCTTTCTCAACTCGAAATAGAAGAGACTCGGAAGTGGCGCAGGTGGGAGAATGTGTGGAACGTCCGTCTGGGGGTGCGAGCGCGTCTGGCTGGGGGGGGGGGAGGTCTCGACTGGTCAAACCTGGAAAGACGTGTGAACCTTCCCACTGCACAACTCGACCCAGTTATTCTCTTCTTTTGACACACACACACACACACACACACACACGCACCTGTTCTGTCTCCCCCTCCATTTCATCTTTCATTCATTCGCTTGCTCGCTCGCTCTCGCACACACACACACACACTCACTCTCTCTCTCTCTCACACACACACACACACACACACACACTGACCTTTGAGAATGAAGACTTCGTGGCCGTCCTTGGCGAGGTTGGAGATGACGAGGGACAGCGGGTTGCCGGTCGGCAGGTTGTTGATGTCTGTCGTATTCTCATCGTATAACACAATGTCCGAACCTTTCAGGTACTCTTTGAAAATGTTTTTGGCGTCTTCGTGGCCGCTGACTAGATCTCCGACGGACGCTTTTCCCCTCTCCAGTTTTCTCTTGGTGAAACGGTCGCAGCAACTGATGTTGAGGGCCCCGTTGATGTGGTTCAGGTTGTAAGCGATGAAGGGTCGGCAGTCCAGGAGCAGGAGCTTGAGGTTCGAGTCCCGACTGGAGTCCAGGCGCTTTGCGAGGTCCATGGGGAGGATGGTCCTGCACCCTGCCCTCGTGTTGTGCTGGGCACACTCCTTGCAGTTGACGGCGAAGGCTTGGGGAGCGTTGTTCGTTTGAGAGTTCGTGGTGGTGGTGGTGGTGGTGCCCACCACACTGTGGTTCAGTTTCTTCGCTGCACAGGACGGAGAGGGCGGGAAAGTCGTCGTGGCACAATTTAGACTCATCATTTTCTCGCCTGGCTGGAACAACACGCTCAAAGGCAACTCGAACTGAGTAGACATCGAATTTTCCTGGCGTTCGTTGAGATCAGTTCAGTTCAACACAAAACAGCAACGCACCACCTTAACCGTTGGGAATCCGAATGCTTGGGCTTCCAAATCCCAGTTTTTAGCCGATTCTACTGTTTCAAACCAGTGTCTATTGGTTTGGTATGAAACAAAGTCAATTCAGATTGAAAAAGTAATACCTGTTAGACCCGGCGTACCTCAAAAACTTCCAAAAGAACACTTGCAATCCAGCCGACATGAAGGATATATATAGTGGCTACGTCATGGCCGCCAGAGGGAGTTTTGTCGTCATGTTACTATTTTTAGTAACGCGTTCCCGAAACTTCGCGAAGTGTGGTATTTTCACATTCGGTTGTTTCCGTGAGAAGTTTGTCAACACACTACACGTGACAACTGAGTAATATTTGTCAATGACTTTTTTCTTTTATCGATGAGGTAATCAGGGAAGAGAAGAAGTTCACGTGAGATCAATATTTTATCCTGACACCAGAATTTCGCAACAAGCCTGAAAGAAAACGCAATTTCGTGTTGACAGCTTTTGATGTAGATCTATTTTCCACCATGTTCTCGAACAACCACCGCAATGTTCCTCGCGCCTTTCAAGAACATTCTGTGATCTTCACGAGATCTGTCAGGACTGTCAACTTGGGTGAACAAATCAGAATTTGTCGCAACCCTGCCAGTTCACGACCAGCCAGCAATGAAGAAACAGGAAACAGACCTTGCCTTCACACTTGTCAGTTCTATTTGACCACAGGATCAAAGCTTCAACAAACGACTGATGGCGCCCCCCGCCCACATACAAAAATATTTCCTTCCATCCCAAAGTGACCTCCGTGATTCTGGCGAGTGTGTGTGTGTGTTGGGGGGGGGGGGCGAGAGTGCAGTCCGAACGAGAAAAGCAGGGCACACTGACATTTCAAAAAGGGACAATGAAAAAGGAAAAGAAGTTCACCTTCGGTGCAAAGAAATTGCACACGATTCTATTTTTCTGAGAGGTTGGGTGTTTCAGAGCTTCGACAAGGAATTTTTATTCAGATCTGAAAAACAACAAAAACAATAAACTTTTTCTTGTCACTTGTCACTTCTAAATTGGTCGAAAATTAAGTCAAAAACAAATCTACAGGTTGGGGTCTCAATCAGGATTACACACACACACACGCACGCACACACAGAGCACAAAATGGAGGGGGGGGGCAAAACCTTGCCAATTCCCTGAGCTGGTGAACGTGGGAGCTCCGTCTGACAAGGACAGACACAAGCTCCAAGAGAAATGGCGTTGTTATCTGCAACATGACCACTTTCAAAGATTATTGAAATTTACTGCAAATGTCAAGTGTCTCTTTCCTGAGACCCACAGCGTTGCGCGTGATAGATATGCAAATATTCCAGTGACGGACTCGGGCGGGGGGCCACAACAGGCGCGCGGCCCCCAACCTGCAGGGAAATTACAGACACCCCCCCCCCGAATTGTGCACTCTTATTTCTTTTTCAACACATACTATTTGGAAAAGTTGAAGTCAGTCCCGAGGGGGGATATTGGATCCGCCCCTGTGTTCACAATCCCAATCAACTGGAAAATGGGAAGCGGTGAGTTCGAAAAGCCTGTCCCTCTATGTGCACCATCTTTATTCACATTGAAAGCGGAATTGCAAATCATCTGGTCTCTGGGCAGGGACAATCCCTAAAAACACGGTCGGAACTCTGAACAGCCTCGTGGAAGGTTCACAGCGCACAGTCTGAATCAACATGAATGTTCCCACGAGGCATTTCTGTTTGCCACAAAAAAGTTCTGATCTTCGGGTTTGATCAGTGTGGCGACCCCCTTGTGAGCAGCAAGTCACAAAAGGTCACACACCTTGACACACACACACACACACACGCACGCACACGCACAAAAAACGAAAATGTGCGAGCCTGATTCGCGCTCTTGTGAGGATTCAACAGTGCAATGTTGAGACGAAAAATTGATGTGCTTCCAAAGTGCGAAATATTCACCAACAATGCTGAAAAGGACGCTGGAGACGATCTGGTATTGGTTGAGGGTGACACGACCCTTGGGGGGGGGGGCAAATGTCCATCAAATTTTGACGTTTGACGCCGACCACAAGACAGATGTCGTCACGCTCCACAGACGATCTGCTGTGCGACAAAGCCTGAGAGTGGCTGTGTGGTGAAGACGAAAAAGCGCGCGCGCGCTCACACACACACACACACACACACAAACCAATTTGTTTGTGTCGTGTGTACAAGAACGTACTTTTGTTGTCTTGCACTGGAAGCACATTTGTGGAGAATGGCGCACTCTGTCCACTCGAAGCCAAGGTACAAGGAATGTTGGCTGCCGGTTTGCAACACAAACTTCTTGTTTTGCCAGTGTAACCGGCCTGGGAGAGGCGGACAGTCTGCGTCTACACCACCGGAAAACAGTATTCATCAAAACCACAAAAAGTCTCATTTTGACAATTTACTGTTTCACTAAATTTACACGCATGACATCAAACTGGATGCGCCTGACTCTTCACTGCTGGTCCTGGGACATGAAACTTCGACACAGAAACATACATCAGAAAACTTCGCAAACAGTAGAATTGACCCAACCCTTCGCAACAGTACATGAACCAACGGACCTGTTCCATTCTGTCGCATCGCTGAGCCCCTGTTGAAACAAAGATATGTGAAACTCGGAACGGAGCTCAAAATCACACAAATGTCTTCACACGTGGTTCATTATTTGGTGAATCAAGTTGAGACAAGAGACACATTTTCAGAACCATAAACTTGACTGAGAAAATATCACGCAAACAAGTTTGCAAACGACGCAATGGGGGACACAAAGTTGTCCGCTGAGACCCCCTTCCCAAAGTCCCTCGTCCTTATTTGTCGGAAAAATCCGTTCTATTCCTGACAAAATTCCATTCTCTTTGTTTTGCAGCAATGGTGCAGGAAGTCACAGACACACAACACCATGCCGCCTTGAATTTGACTCTCACACACTCGAGCAAGCGCGCATTCGAGGCCCAGCCCCCTGCAACCGGTGCAACGTGTGGTCGACCCTCCAGTACAAATTCATTGGCAGCATCACCCCTCTCGTAGAAAGCCGCCCCCCTCAAACCCAAAATACCCCCCCCCCGCCATAGACAACCCCCCGTAACTCGTAGCACACGGTGGGGTTGCGCGTGAATACATCAGCCCCAACTGACTGCCCCCCCCCCCTCTAGCTCCAAGTGGGGCCTTCCCTGTTGACATTTGAGGACAACGGTGTTCACGTGGAAGCGGTTCTTCTGTCTGACTCAAGACAACATGCTGCATCAACGTGAACAAACGGCGGTTCAAATCCTGAAACCGCTACAAATAGCAATTTTTCCAAGAGATCATCAATCAAAAGTCCACATGCTGCAGAAACACATTTTCCTCAGAACAATGATATTCATTGTTCCCGCTAGTCATCGTCGCTTCAGAAAATGCCTCCACCACAGTAAAATCTCTCGGAAAACACTCAAATCTCGTTCAGGTCCGTGGCCTCTCGAGAGAACTCGAGAATCTCGTCACCACTCGGCGTCTCCATTTGCTTTTTGGAACACGTAGTCTTTGCCGTTGAGGTTCATAATGCCATCCTTCAAGTGGAATTTCCACCGATTCTTCGCTCTGTTGATCTGCAACAGGAGAAAACACCACATCAGTTCTTCATTCCGCTGATGGCTCTCCAGGTCTTCCTCATTCCAGTTTCACACTGGATGCGTCACGCGTCGCTCCCTGATTTAGGCCTGCACAGCAAGTTTCATCACCTCGGTACAATGCTTCCAGTGCAAAGGCCCCTGAACTTGTGCACTCTGCCACGTCCATTCAGTTGAAACAGGCAGGAAGCGGTTTTCACTTCAAGCTCGTCGAAACATTTTTCGTGCTGCCTTGGACAAAATTGTCTGCACTAACACACTGGCGTTTTTACATTGGGAACCAGCTTCTCTTCCGACGGACTCACTGAAAATCTGATCAACGTCACGATCTTTTGACCAGACTGAAATCTGACCAGCAGGTCCGTTCGCGTCAAAACTGTCCGAGAACGCCGCATGTGAACTCGGTTGAGAACGCACTGCGCTGTGCTGCACTGACCTTATCGAACTGGCAGACGACGACGTTGTCGGTTTCGAACAGCTCCTCAGGGTCGGCTTCGCTGATGTCGTCATCAGAGTTCAGCGGATCCTGCCGACAACGAGCGGAAACGACCGAAATCAGACCGAGGCCAATCACCGTGTTCATCCGCGTCAGAGACGCACCTCTGCCCCTCCTCCTCCTCCGGCCCACTCCCATCCATCCCTCACCCCCTCCAGTCTCACCCTCGCATCCTCTCTTCAGTCACTCTCCCCTCCACCCACTCACCCCTTCTTCTCTCAGCCCTCACCCTCAACCCAAGGATCCCACTCTCCTGCTGCTCGCCCCATCGTGCCCACCCCTCCTCCCCATGAGCTCACCTCCTGCTCTCCCACCCCTCTCCCCTTCAACCTTCCGCTCCCACCCGCTTGCCCTCTCCCCGCTCACTTCCTCCTCGTCCCTCCCACCCTCTGCTCTCCTCCTTGCCTCTTCTCCCCATCTCTCTCTCTCACCTCCTCCTCGCCCTGCGCGTCTTCATTCTCCTCGTCCTTCTCATCATTTTCATCATCGTCATCGTTACTTCGCTCCGCGTCGTCATCGTCATCGTCCGACGACGAGTCGTTCGCTCCGTCCGTCTGGGTCACGTGACTTTGGGGGCGTCCAGTTGAGCCCTGCACCCGGGGGCGCGCGCCAGGCTACAAAATCACGTGATCATGCGAGTCTGGGTCACGTGGGTCGGGCGGCGTCCCGAAGATGCCGTGCACCCGCGGGCGTGCGCCAGGCTACAGAACAAGACAGTTTGAAATGCGCAGACCGAATTGAAGAATTTGGAGACTAAATTGAAGGGGTCTGACCTTCTGTGAACACCCGCCCCCCCTCCAGCCCTGCAGCTCAGTGAGATCACCCTCCACCAACACAAAAGAAAGGTAAGCACGTTCCCCTAAGTGACCCTGAGGCCCCCGTGTGACCCACGCTGAATCTCAGCGCACCACGCCTGCCTCACCCTGTCCGGTTCAGTGAACCCACCACGCCCCCTGTCGGTGAACTTACCGCGCCTCCCTGCTGCTGCTGCGGCACTGTAAAGGCTCCCCCAGTGGGGGCAGCACCTATGACGTACTGTGTGCCACCGACTGAAAAGAGAACGTTGATCAAACACCACGTGACGTGTAGTTCTCCTCACCATTGGTCAAACATCATCACAAACATTCACGTCTCAGCCGACGTCCAATTCCCGAAGCCACAGAACTTGAAATGTAAATTTAGGTCAGGGAGTAGAGCTTTTCAGGTGAAAGTGAAAAATGTGCGCATTCTGGCGCAAGATGCCTGAGCTGAACTAATTATCTTAGAATTGACAGGGGTGGGGAGGGCGGATGCCACTGGATCCGCAAGAGGGCCACCGTGAAGAGTTAGTACCTTGCACGACGGTGCCTGGAGGCAGGTTCCCGAGCGCCGGGGGTAAGGTCCCGAGGCCGGCCAGGTTGACCTGCGCCGCCGCCGGTTGTGGTTGGTAGAGGCCGGCAGGGAGCGCCATGGTCGCCGCCTGCGCAGCCGAGCTCTGAAACGACACCGCGCACAGTCACGTGACCTGAGCACGCCGAAGCAAGACATCTCAAAATTGGACTCCACATTTGGTCGCTGGGATAGATAGCACTCACTGACTTGTGCAGTGGTGGAGTGACTTTTCCGGTTTGAAGCGTGCATTGACTTGCACAGGAACACAACTTCCATTGACTTGCACAAGGATGTAGCCCCTAATGTGTGCAGGGATTCAGCATGCATCCAATTGTGTACACGCGGTACATTGTGAACAAACCCTGGAGCGGTGGACTCACCAGCTGCACCGGGTTCCCGTCCGCGCCCAGCACGAACGACTGAATCCCCTGTGGCTGCTGCTGCTGCACAACTAAAACACGAACACGACGCAATCTCAACACGCGCTGCTGTGCAGTTTATGCGGACAAAACGTTTCCACGTACACTCACTGTACAATCCACTTGTTCTGGGCGTACTGAAGTCTCACTGAATGCCAAACTCACACCCGTTTTTCTTCCTTGCGCCTTTTCTTTTCCGATCGCCTGTGCGATTTATTCCAAGAGATCGAGGGCAGCCAACACCCTGACCCTGACCCCCTCTCCCCAGACTTTTGTGCTGCAGGTGCAGTCTTATTGTTTCCTGACTTTTTCTCAGTGAAAATTGGCCCTTCAGTGGTGTGTGTGTGTGTGTGTGTGTGTGTGTGTGTGTGCATGTGTGTGTACATAGGAGAGAGAGAAAGAAAGAGAGAGAGAGAGAGAGAGAGAGAGAGAGAGAGAGAGAGAGAGAGAGAGAGAGGAGAGACAGACAGACAGACAGACAGCGAAAAGACAGAGTAGAGATGGGAAGAGAAGATAAGTGTGTGTGTGTGTGTGTGTGTGTGTGTGTGTGTGTGTGTGTGTCCCAATCAAATTCGAATGGAAGTACACGAGAGAGGGATTCATTCGAACCTGGGTGTTGCTGAACCTGGATCTGAGCCGGTTGCGGCTGCTGTTGCTGCGGTTGTTGCGGCTGTATGATGGTGGGTACGGGCTTCAGTTCAAGAGGCTGCGGCTGCGACGTGGCTGCGGGGGCGATCACGTGAGGCTCCTTGGGCTGCAGCACCTGTTCAAAATGTGACCCGAGTCAGTCTGTTTTTGATTTGAGAGAAATTCCAAACAAAAACACTCAGCAGTGTAGACACACGCCGATTTGTCACTGCGGTCCGAAACTTTCTCTGAGTAACAAGTCCCAGACCTGGGCCCAAAAATTTCGAAAGATTTTTGAGGTACCATCTTCATCTCCCGTGAAATTTCTCAATATGGGGGGGGGGACTGTCCACATTTCGCCACCTGTCATGATTGCGTAAAAACAAGGTGTCAACCATGTATTTTTGAGCCCCCCCCCCTCCCGTTTTCATTTGGGGGAGGGGCGTGTCCGGCACATCTTCCGGTACACGCGTGGTTTTCACACGCGTGCCGATGAAGGTTCGCCATTGGTCGGCGCACAGTGACGCACCTGCCGTGGCTGCTGCCGCTGGCTCGTGTAGGAGGCGTAGAGACGCTGAGTCTCCGTCTGGTTCGGCTCCAGCGCCTTGGATTGGCTCAATTTACTCTCCCACAACTGTAAATGGGAATGTAAAGGTGAAGGCCAAACAACACGTGTGGAACATTTCGTTCGGGGTGGTTTTGTTGTTGTTGCTGTTGTTGTGTGTGTGTGTGTGTGTGTGTGTGTTCATCGCGTGTGCACGCACCACTTGTGCCGAAGTGCACGTCTGGCTGTGGATTGCGTGTGTACGTCACTCGTAAAGTGTGTCCGTCTGGCTATGCTTCAAAAGTTTTCACGTGTGTGTGTGTGTGTGTGTGTGTGCACTTCACGTTGCCCAGCACTACATTGATTGTTTCACGGGTGAGGTTTTGTTTCAGCAAAGCGCCGCTGGGAGGCGTCACCTGTTTGAGTTCCTGCAGCGTCTGCTCGTCGCTACCGTCGTCCAGGAAGAAGTCGCGCACGTTGTTGATGACGTCATCCACCACCGACTGGTACAGCGTCTTCTGCACAACGACACACGACAACCAATCAGAAGGAAGAACTAAAATTGTGGGAAAATGTTCTCACGGGAAGGGGGCAGGGGGAGGGGAACGGTGATTGTAGTTTTCTCTTTTTCTCCAGCAAGGCGGCAACAGCAATTCCGTCCAGCTTTTCTCGAAATGAAAATTTTGCAACTCACTGTGGTGGACCCTTGTTCGCGGAGAAACCTGGTGGGGGGGGGGCAATCACTTTTCGGGTCAGAGGACACCACACCCCTTGAGCCGCATGGACCGCCAGAGGGCGAACGACGAGGGCGGCGGAGTCGCCAAGATGCTACGAGCACACAATCGTCACTGCCGAATGTCGCGGGTTCGTTGAAGTGAACAAGAAGCAGTGCTTAAGGCAACTGCAGTGCAAAGTCCCTTGCAGTGTCAGTAATGTTAATTTTTCCTTGTTTGTCAATTCTTCCTTGTCCTCCACCAGTCATGCCATCTATGGGGGGGGGGGGTTCAGCCATAGGGGGGTTTAGGCAGGGGAGGGGGGTTGGGGGAGGGAGAGGGGTTGGGGGAGGGGGGCAGGGGACATGTCATGCACCTTGCCATACACTGCACTGCCACATGGTTCTTCGCCCCAAAGGGACTTCGTACAATTATTATTTTTCCAGGCATTTGAGTTCGCGATAGCATTTCGGATTGCATCGCGTCAACTGTGGCGCCAGACATTTTGCACAACAAAATTCAATTGTATTCGGGCACCAACTTTTCCATGTGCACCACACTTTTCTCCTCTAGATCAAGCATTAGTGCACAAATGTAGAGTCTTGATCTGGATCTACACCCACAGCTTGAGAAATTTCAGATTTTCTCTCGATTCGTGAACCGGCCAGTTCAGTACAAAGATCACTGTGGGACAATTGCATCTTGAGATCAAACAAGAATTTGTTGCAGCATCGACCAGTTTCATCCTGTTGTACACGACGCAAGACACGACATCGACAAGTGCGCAAAGAACACACTTCACCATTGCCAAATGCACTGCACTTCTCCACCAACGTGACCCGACACAAATTTCAAGGGTCTTTTTCCTTGATCCCACGTTGCAAAACTCGTCTATTTGAAGCCTAAAACCAACATCTCTTCCCTTCAAACTGCTTCTAATTTATTCTTGAACTTACCGTGTTCATGGAGAATGCCATTGTGTCCTTCTAGGTGACACAATTCAGCGTAAAATTGACAACAAATCTATTCTGTTTTTGAGGCTTCTCGGAAGCCTTCCGTGCCTCTGACGGAAACGTTTAAATCTAAAGCCAGCAGCCACTGAGCACTGTGCTTTTGCCCAGACAGTCTGTGATGTCACTTCCTGTCAACATAAACACGTGCTGCTCTTCCCTTGGCTCCGAAATCCTTCATTATCGCCCACATGTTCTGTATTTTGCGACATTATAGCGACATCTTCAAACAATCCAACATTGCACATTTTATTTTTTCATACATTAGATAGCTTTTAGGAAGATAGAAGGCCTGGATATTTGTCGACAAATGCTGTCAAACTTCGTTCGCTGTCTTGCAAACAATAATTTGCCCGACAATTTTGACCATATATTGGCAGATTCAACTGTGCGCGGTGCGTCGGGAAAAACAAAAACAACCACGCCTCCTTTGTGGCTTCTTTTTCATGAAAACTTCATCTTTGAGGCGATTTAACAGGTAAAATCGCCATTGATTCACTAAATTTGTGATTTATACGATTCCACACGGTGAAAGGTGTATGGGAGCAAGTTTTGAGGTCAAAATGATTCTCTTAGTGCTCACAAAATGCAGGTGTGTGAGTGGTTATTTTTGACAGCTGTTGTTGTGCGACCTTGACTGCGTCTGGATGGCACAAGCAACTGCAACACACTATACATCAGCATGTGACACATCTTTCTGTTTGTGCAGCTTGTTCTTGACTGATCACCAGGTTTCTTCGTGTTCTGTTCTTCCACCAGATTTGATGCCATCATGGACTTGCTGACGGCCCTGCCTCCCGAGGTTTCGGAGCAGATTCTGCAGCTGCTGGACGTCTGCAGTCTGTGCAGGGCCTGCAGGGTGTGTGGCCAGTGGAACCGTTTGGTGAGCCACAGATCACCGAATGTGTGGAGAGACCGGTGTCTGGAGATCTGCACCCAAGAGGACGTCCGTCGAGATCGACTTGTTGGCTGCACATGGAAGGTACGAGATCTTCCCGTCAGTTGTTCTGTGATATTCGTTCTCAAATCTGCCCGTGACCGGGTTGAACCTGATTCGAATGGCAAAACAAGGTTTTGGTGCGTGAAAAAAGTGTGAGGTTTAAACAGTGACCAGAGAAAGGTGCTGTTCAATCCTGATCCGGATCGCTGTTTCCGACAGGCAGCAACTCGTCTGGCGACCTGCCTCATTGAAAGATTGTTGTGGATCGATCCGGATCAGCCAAAATGCGTTTTATTTGCACCAATGCGTGGTGATCCGGATTGGCAGATTGCTCAAATCGAACGACACAAAACCACCATAAAGATTTGCACTTGTGATGACAGCATGCACGTGAAAACCGTGAATTTTGTCTTCTTTTGTTTGTTTTGAGACTGTTTTTCGCTCTCAACAAACAGTGGATCAATGAAACTCGTTTCTTTGCAGGAAGTTTTGAAGAAAAACTACAGGAAGAAAGAAGTCGTGGAAAAATGGCTGCAGGGCAAATGCAGCAGTCCACAGAGTGAGCAGGAACTGCCGCGCATTCACATGTGGCCCATGGATGTGGAGAGCTGGGGAGCCATTCTGGAGTGTGAACTGGCCAGATGAGATACCGTGCATCACCAGTGCAACTAAACTGTTTTCACGCTGGTCCTTTGACATCATGTGCTGACAAATGTGTATCAGAGGGTTGTGTTCATTCATTTCTGGAGCTCAGTCATGTTTTGCTGTTTTGTGGCATTGTTGACGCGTGTTTTACGATGTGGAAATTGCCAGCGCGTGAGTATTTCTCTTCAACTTTTCGAGCATTTTCAAAAGCAGACGCTAGTGACGTTCCGTTCAATGCTCTTGTTTGTGGATGTTTGGTGGACTGGCGTTTACTTTTTACAAGACGCGCAAATGAACTTGAAACAAAACGTTTATTGTGGCGAATTGATGACTGGCATTTTGTTGTGGAAATATGGAATTTTGAGAAACACAACACGTAAGCAACGCAAAACTGAAAAGTCTGAAATAAAATATTTTGTGTTTGTGTCGTGTACATCACCAAGTCTGCCAAAGGACTCTTGTCAACAAGACCGAACAGTTCAGACAACATCTGCGGAATTGCGCCATTTCTGAGTGCTGCGTCTGTCGTCGACTGCGGAAAGTGTGCGTCCGCGCATGCGCGTCGGATCAACGCCAGATCAAAGGATCCAACACAACAAACGACGTCACAACAAGAACGTTACGGTGAGTTTCTGCCGACAGGTCAAACTCGTAAGCCTTCGAGCACAAAACAGTCTGGTGTGGAGCTTGTGCGAAGTCGTACGCAGACCTACCTACAAGTCGGGTTCGTGCCACAATTTACTGAACCTTGTTCGCTTGAACTGGTGAAGCAAACTTTACACAAGGGCAAGGGTGTGAACCGTGCATGTCACTGCAGTTTGTGGCTGCTGTGCCTCAACACAACACAACCAACGTGACAACTATCAACATTCACTGGTCCTCCAGCTATTGCATCGTGAATCTTTCATTTGCTGTCGCATTCCGCAACAAAACCATCCGCTTTTCCAGCTCAATTTAGAATACGTTCGCATGGTTTTGACAACATGCAAGTTCGGGTCGCGAATTAGCAGAATGCAATGTATTGCAAATGCAAAGATTCACGCCTCTTCCTTGGTCGACGACACTCACGACAGAAACTGGTCAGAACTATGCTCGTTGACCACGCCTCATCACAACACACGACGCACTGACTGCGCGCCCGCGCGCCCTGCACTACGCGCACACTCAACTCCTCTAGATCTACTCCAAGACCTTGACCTTCACCTCAGGTGAAGGTCAGTCTTGTTTTGAGCGATCATCATCATCATCTTCCCCGGTACCTTTTCGCCACAGTTTGAGCGCGCGCCGCGCGTCCCTCAGTTTCTGCTGCGATCGCGCGACGATCGCCTCGCAGAACGGAGGGTCAGTGCACGACACGGTGCAGGCGAGAAGGTAACACAGGGTGTCGCACAAACGTCAGGTGTGGTACATCTGAACGAGGCAGCTGCCCACCGTGTCCATGTAGCGGTCCCAGACCCGCGCGAGCGTGTTGTTCCTGCAAGTGAGGCAAGTGCACGCCGTATTAGTCACAATCTTTGACAACCAAAATTTCTGCACGCAATCTGTGACGTCGGTCCTGTAGCCGAGTTCAATTTATGGAAGTCAAAGCTAGACCTGTGAACAAATTTTGACCCTGCAACAAACAAGCGCAGCGCAGCCATGAAGCTCTGGCGCTTCTTGCACCCTCAGAAATTATATTTTGCGTCGTCTGGTGCAAAGTTTTCATCTCCTTTGTTCGCTCAAGAAGAGTGGAGATCGGACTTCTTCCCCCAAGGTGTGCCCTTTTCTCATCTCAACCTGCCAAACTCAAAGGCTAACTTCTGTTGTTCTATGGCCTGCTTACACACATCAACGACTTGCTGCAGCAGTTCAACAGTTTCCGTACCTGGCGAGCAGTTCGGTGCTGTGCGCCGTGTCGCTGTAACACTTGATAAACTCCTGCAGATCTTCCTTCGTCCAGCCCGCCGCCTTACACGGCTCGATGAACTGAATCGCAACAGGACAACATGGTGAACGTGACCCAAACCAACTTTCCTGGCTGGGGATTCTTTCAGCGCATTTTCAGGAAAACTGGTTCTGGGTTTGTTCCGTCAAGTGACAATATTTTGCAATGTGGGTCTTTTTAGCTTTTCCCAGACTTGTCCCTCCAGTACACGCCAAAGGTATCAAAATTTACCAGTGTCAAGTGCGCAAACCAGGCAGGGCCCCAGTCCCTGCCCAGCCCAAGACTCCGGCCCAGCCTGCCCCTCCCTCCTGCCCTGCCCAACCGATCACCCAGCACACCCCTCCATTTTGCTCATCTCACCCCACACTCAGTCCTGCTCAGGTCCTGCCCCCCGCCACCCAGCCAAGCTGCCTCCTCGCCCAGCGCAGCCCTTCCCCTCCCCCCCCCCCCTCCGCACCTTCTCGACCAGGTCGATGAAGAGATCCCGAAGCTCTTTACTGTTGTGGATGTTGTGTGCGATGTTCACCAAACTCTTGGACAGGTTCTGAAAAATGGTGAAGCAAAAGCTGAAGTTTGGACACGACTTGTCGCGGCCGTCCGTGTTGAATTGGTTCCACAACTGACAGATTCGCCCCTGAGGTCAAAATTCCGAACATGCCTTGAAGTTGTTCTCCACGTCAGACTGACAGGCTGGTGATAGCTTCCCTTTGACGTTCTTCACAACGAGGCTACAACAAGAACGCTTCACAGTGTAAACACGTGCCGAGCCGGCAACATGGCATTCATGAACTCAGTTGGCAACTCTGGTGTGCTTATTTCAGAGCCCCGGCAGCAATACACGTGCCAACGCTTCAGCAAGACGGCGCGAACAGGAAGACACAAAATTCGGATTCAGCGGCTTCTCCCATCGCACTCTTCAAACCTCGTGTCCACGCACATTTTGTGCTTGTCTATGTGTTTGGAGTCCAGCAGATCCTTCACTTCTCTGAGCTCGTGCAGAAATTCTCTGTCCAGATCTTGATCCATGTCTTCGTGGTCTTCACAATCTGGAAAGACCCGGAACCAATTGTGTGATGATAGCGCCGCGAAACAAGAAACCCGAAACCTTGCATACACTGCTGAAAAAACATGCTTGCCAAAGTCAAACAACCAGCTGTTCTTGTGTGTGTGTGTGTGTGTGTGTGTGTGTGTGTGTGTGTGTGTGTGCGTGTGCGTGTACGTGTCGCTTTCCCTCCCCACCTTTGGAGCTGTAGGACCAGTTCTGGATCATCTTGTTGGCACAGAAGACGTAGTCGTCGAACGTGAGGTAGAGAAGCTTCTTCTTCACCGTCTCGAACCGATTGTTCGTGACGAACACAATCGCTGCGTATTGCCTGAAACGACCGGAAATTGTTCTGTTTTCCCTTTTTATTCCCACTTAATTCACACCAGGCACGCCGGCACATGGATGCAGTTTTTACATATCTGTACCGCACTGTGCACCAGAGAACAGGACATAATGCAAATTTAAGGTGCCGCATTGCTTTTACATGCGCGCGAAAAGGAACTACTGCCACATCTCTTGCCACAACACACTCACTGTGCGAGCGCCTCGGAGAGAAGGAAGTTGGTTCGGATGTTGTCCACCAGGGAGCCGGTCATCTCCTCCACCACTTTGAAGACGCGTTTCACGTTGTCGAACTGCGACGAGACGCAACGTCAACTTGAGCAGGCAGCGTTCTGAACTGAATGGTTTCGCCATACGCGATACAGATTTGCAAGTTTGCAAAGAAAATGTCCGGATTCAAGACTTAGTGATTCCCACCCGTTCAAGATTCTTCTCCATCCACAACAGGAAGCCATTTTGAGTCCTCAGCGTCACAAGGGTTTCAAGAGAACTGCTTTCCCAGAGATATTTATTTTCATGACATCTCCAATTCAAACAGAGGTTCGACTTGGAAACGGGCCATCTTCCCCCTGAATTTTTGCACAGTTCGTACCTGTCTTCTGCAGCTGCGCAGTGGTACCCGCGTTTTCTCGCCCACGTCGTCCAGGTTGTTTCGGTTTCTCGACGACAGCTTCTTGCCCAGAATTTCTCTCATTACACTGGAGTCAAACTCATAATACCTGAAACGAAACACATATTTTCTGCTGCCAGAAGTTTCGCAAACAACAGTCGCTCAACACTGTCAAAACAAAACAGTTTTTGGCACGTCTTGGTTGTCTCTTTTCAGTAATTGCTGCGTTTGGTCAAAAACATTGTTTCGTGGTCAACACAACGCAACAGAGAGTTCGTTTCGAACTACTCTGCGACTCACTTGTGAATCATGTTGGTGAGCGTGGTCGGTTCGATTTGGAAGCTCATCTGCTCCTGGAGACGCAGCGGGTTGTGCAGCAGCCGCTCCAGCATCGCGTACGAGCGGAAGTGATCGTGAGTGTCGCTCAGCAGCATATCGAACGTGGCCCCGAACTGCTGCAGCACGCCACGCTTCTGCAGGATGTTCGCCGCCTCTTGGGCTGCGCGGGCGAGAAGACGGTTTGAGTGACAGGTTCTTTGGTGGGAGGCGACCCACAACCCCGGGAAAACAAATTTACCCCCACAAGCGTGGGTACAATGCTGCCGAGCCAAAAGCGGTCATCATCTATTCAACTTCAACGACATCAGGACCACTCTTGGCTCGGCAGAATAACATCTGCCGTTGCTGGACAACAACGGTGCTCCAGATGGCAATGAAATCGAACAAGGCCAGGACAAACTGCACATTTTTTCGATCAATCAGTGCTTGCGACAAAGTGTCAACTGTCTTGAACCAATCACTGGGTTGTTATGACTTTGGAATCTTGTTCCAACAAGAATTTCGAAACACTTTTGAAGGGGTAAAAAAATTTTGTTTGACCTTGGTCGCCGAACTGATTCCATATTCCCAATTATCGCCCACAACCACAGTGTTGTGTGACCACAAACTGACCTGTATATCCATTCACCCACAGCTGGTAAACTTCAGGGTCTACCACAAAATTATTGCCGACAAAAATGTCAACATCTGTCATCCTGAAGTGACTCATTGGGCAGAAAATTTAAGCCCTGACTGAAAATTTTATCAAAATGCCGCTCAGCACAATAAAATTACATTTTTCTGCAATCGAACATTTTTTTCACAGTGATTGTTGAAGCATGTATATTTTGTTTCTGTTATAAATTGGCAAAAAAGTTCAAGACCAAGATCATTCAGTGAAAGAGTACATTATTGATCGATTTCTTTTTGATACTGGTTGCTGTTCTAAGGGGCTCGAGCAGAAAAGTCGAAGTCAGTGAGAAGCAGTTTTGCAGTTAAATTCGCCTGTTGGTGGTGTCTTACTTTGGTTGCAAGTGACATTCAAAGAAAATTGTTCTCAGACTCCCACAGAGCCCACATGTCAGTCGACTTGATAAATTTGTGTGTGTGTGTGTGTGTGTGTGTGTGTGTGTGTGTGTGTGTGTGTGTGTTGTAGTGATATCACAAACACACTGGTTGGTATCTCAGGTGAGACTGCCCCGGTGGCGCAAATCTCTTGCTCTATTGAATGTACAGTGCTGCCACCTGGCGAGTGGTGGTTCTAAATTCACAGCTGGTGTGTCACACCACACTCCTCCCCCACCAGGGGGTGCTGGCCTCGTTGGCCTTTGCA
>JAAUXT010111678.1_pt1 | contig 26818 bp, 29 predicted proteins | sample 7278171 | NCBI WGS metagenome assembly JAAUXT01 (sample SAMN14350112, study PRJNA611818) | marine sediment metagenome | isolation source: surface marine sediment (1.8m) | place: French Polynesia: Moorea | collected 2018-08
ACACACACACACACACACACACACACACTGAATACCCAAACCACAAAAGTCTTCGCCACCTCAAACTCAACTTGCCTCAGAACTTTGTGGTAACACGTTGGTTGTGTCTCGTCTGCGCGGCCGGCGCGCACACAGGCGATCAGCGTGACGCAGGCGGGCAAGCCCGAGGAGAAGCTGGAGCTCGCCTTCCGCCTCTACGACATCGACCGTAACGGCACCATCGAGGAGTCGGAGATGGAGGAGATCATCAGGGTGCGGCCGCCAGACTTTTTCTTTTGTCACACAATTTCACAAATCAGACCAAGTGCTGGTCCATCAGTTGAGCATTGGCTTGAGAAAAAAGGGAATCAAGATCGAAGTGAAACGCCGAACTGTGCAGTGACTTTCACTGCCCGTATTTACGTCCTGTTCAAGAAAGTCATGCAACCAACAGCAAAATGTGGCCCTTGTCCTGTGATTGGACGAATGCAACGCAACGTGAGTTCCTATCATGAAGCACGTGTTTGCGAACCAGCTGCATGGCGACTGCACGTGCCTCTTTGTTTGTTTTTGCAGGCGATCTACCTGATGACCGACCAAGACCCCAACACTGCGGAGTCGCCGCTGCTGCGGACACAGGACATTTTCCACAAGATGGACATAAACGGGGACGGAGTCCTGTCCAAAGAGGAGTTTATCCAGGGCTGTATGAACGATGAGACTCTGTTCAAGCTGCTCTCCTGCTCGTCTCCTGGCGGCTTCGTCGAGGAGGAAGTATGACCGCGTCGGTCGACACGCCGCCGCCTCACTATCAATCAACTGCGCCGGCGCACGCGCACGCGCGCAGTCTCACACCACAGGATCTCGAGCAAACGCTTTCACTTCATCTGCAACTTCAAGACTCCTTCCACACGATCAAAAACCTTTGGCCTCGCTTTACCATTCAAAATCTGTCCCGTTCAGGGATTTGTGGGAAGTGCACATTTTCTTGTAACTTGATTTGGCGAACAAAGACGAAAACAGCCCTTTGGTACAAGACATATTGAATCAGCTTGAATCTTGAACTGACAGCGTTTCCAGAGGAACTAAGTTTGACAGAGTCCACTGGATGCCACGGATTTCCAACGACGAACAGCTATGTGGAGACGCAGTGCAGCCACGCGCAGCGTCTGCATGAACAATACGTCTCTACACAGCAAAGGAAAGTTGCACAGACGCCACATTTCCAAAAGCTGTCGTCACTTGGGAATCTCAAAGCGAGTGCAAAAACATTTCCGAATTGCAGGCGTGGCTTATTCGACCAACCCACAGATTTTCAATCTTTTCAAGATTTTTCAGTGTAAAGTTACACATCATTTCATCACAGAACATTGTTTGCCATCATCATCGCTGTTTTCATACGATGTTTCCGTTGTCATATTTTTTGATGTGGAGTTGCATATTTAGAGATGTAGTCAAATTTGAAACCGAGAAGCTAGAATTATTTCATTATCGACAACACAAAACCAGGTGTTAAAGTTCACTCCACGCTCTGCCTGGAGTTTGAATGAGTCTGGTGTCTGATACAAACTGCAGAATTCCAAAAATTTAAAACCTCGGCACTCACGAGTGAATGCTTTTTGCCACACTTCGCAACTGTAACGCTTGCCCACATGCAATCTCGCTTTCGCAAGTTTTTAGCACTGACCTGTCTCACAAACCAAGGCTTTACTCCGAAGCTCCTGTTTTCTGAATTGATTTCGGGAAGTACAAGAAAGAATCTGGTAACACCGTCGGGGAAAAAAATCAGAAAGAATTTTGCGTTACAAGGGTGGCATCTGGATAAGTCGCGATGATCTTTGAGTTCGCCGCGAGCAAAAACGTCGCGTCCACAGCAAAGTGAAGCCCGCATCTCGAATCGGACTGATCTGACAGATTCGACGCGAGGAAGAGCTGCCTGAGTTGGGCGGGAGCCACGCCGACTTCGACGCGCAGCTCTTTATTCGTCATGTCATGCGAAATAAAGATTGCACGACAATGAAGACGGGGCGGAGAAGCTTATTTCTCCATTAGACAATTCAGAAATCGATGGGAAGAAAAGACACGTAGTGACGACCTGACACGCAGCTGCGCTTTCCTTTCGGCTCACGTCGCGCCACACGCAACTCTGCAGTGTTCACATCGGCTCCGATATCCTTCTGTCTGCCTGGGAAGAGTGGGCGTGGGTGACAAGCAGACAACCAAAGGCCTGGGCAGATCAAATTTATGGTGCTACAAGTGTATGATGAGTAAGCAGTAGCACGGAAGCGTTTTAGTCTTCGGTGTTTTTAGTGTTTCAAAACAGATGTAAATACAAACTTCATTTTCTTTCGTATTTTTCCTGAAAACATTTTGTCCACTTTGCATTGACCAGAATGGCGAAATCTGTGACGAAACACCCCACAACATTTCTGTCGATACGATCACCCACAAAAGCATGCACGTGAGTTGTATTCCTTTTTGATGTTGTCTGAGGTGTGCTTTGGTCAATTGATACAACTTTTGAAAGTGAATAAAAATTATTTCTTTCAGCTCTGTACGAGGGGTGTCACTTTCATTTCATTCCTTTGACGGAAACGGGAACATGCGTGTTTTTTCTCCGCAGCGAAACTGACGACACTGTGGGACTTCGTTAGGCAAATCCAGTGGCACTGACAGGCCGACGTCGAGCACGAAGTTCCGCTCGCTAATCTCTCTGACCAGTGTGGACCTTTGCGTTAACGAGGCAGGGAAAGAGTCTGGGCAAATACTCCCTGAGTCCGGAGCAGCCTGATTGAGCCGTTCAAGTTCAATCTCAGGCCAACCACACCCTCCGGTGGTGATGTGGGTCATCAAGACTCCGAGGCAAAGTCTCAGTCCCAGTCCTGCGCTACGCTGAACCACTTCCTTCAGATGGAGAGGAGCAGGTTGTGTGAAGCGCTTGGACCAGTTGTCTTTTGGTGCAACAGACCGTGAGCGCACGAAAATGACAGTGCAGCTCTTGGACTGAAGAAGAGGATCTTCAGTTCATTGACGAGTTGCCGTCACAATTTTGCTGGGCCAATGCCGAACTGTGAGCGCATGAATGTGCAAGACAGTTCTGCAAGGAATAAAGAGGAGAGTGGGGAGTTTCAGCTCAATGGATCCCACTGTCATGCATTTTTTCTTCGACCAAAAAACACCGAAACAATCATCTTTCTGACATGCAGAGGCAAACCTCACTCACTCAACCCGTCACCAAAGACCTGCGATTTGTACGCGTACCGAACAAATTTGAGATCACCTCAAGCAAGGACACAAAGCACCAGTGTTTCACCTGACCCAATTCTTCTTGCTTGCTTCACCTCGGAGAAACCCAGCGACCACAACCTGAACCACACAGAACCGAGACGGAACTTGCGCGCAGGGTCAAAGACAGATGAAGCGAAAAACAGCAACCAACAGGATTGTCAAGGAATCACCCCTTCGCAATCTCTGATCCGACAAATCCCTTGCAGACCCGTACGAATGAGCCACACACCCCAAACCAACTGCTTCTCCCAAGGCGACCACGAAAATGTGGGCAGAGCGAGTATCCAGATTGCCGCCAATTTCTTCCCATCCCCATGAAATCACAGCGCGCTCCGACATGCGTCGTCATGCAGATACCCGCGGCCCTTTTATCGTCGCCTTTTCGCTCGAGGCGCAGAAAATCATGTCTGATAGCATTCATGGTGTCAAGCTGTCAATAATTCATGAAGGAATTTTGACTCCTGTAAAGTAATAGGATTAGCTAAACTTGCGGATCAAAAAGCCTGGCGCTAAAGAAGATTGAAAAGCACACAAATACCGAAGTGAGACCCTAAATAATCCTCAGTATTCACTGAAGTTGCTCAACGAATTTAGTGAAGGAAATTCATTGAAAAAGACACTGTCGTCTCTGCAAGAAAGTTTTTATTACATTGTGAAGTGCAGCCTGTGCACCGAGCAGGGAATTTTAATGGAGTAATTACGAAGATACGTCCCCCTCCCAGGGCGCCCCGCACAGACTGCGCCGCTGGACTCATTCCAGTCTCCATCGGTTCCAGAACCAACACCAAATACTGCCCGCCAGCCCAGGTTTTGTTGCAACAGGGTTCTCAGATCAGACCCGTTCCTCGCACAAGAACATCTGTCTGCACACTCGTCGTCAAATGTTCTGATGAACCAGCGAACTAGCCCAAGCTGCGTGCACTCAATGTCAATTTTCAGTCATTTTCTCAATCCAAAGTTCAAGGGACGTCTGACATGCTGTAAGTTTGACAAATGGTCCTGCAATTGCACGCAGTCACAACATCAGAACATGTTTTCCCTATTTCAGTGCTTTTTCCACATAAATTTTGTCACTGGGAGCGGCCCATCTGTTCGGCAGCGGTGCTTCCGAATAATCAGGCCCAGAATGCTGTAATTACATCCACAAAGGAACGAAAATTGTCCGAGCGAAACTCGCAAAACTGCAGCGGTGTGACGCCTTCACTGTGGATTTAGGAGGCGTCTTCTTCCTACGTGTTCACGCTCGCCTGAGCTCAATCACTCGGTTTCACCCCTCGAGGTGCGAGTCCCTGGCGGACTCCCCCGTCCAATGAACCGTGCAAGATTGACATTGACGTTTCTTAATCACTGTCCCGATGTCGGCGCGTGACGGTGGAATTCCGCTTTTCAACCAATCAATCACTATTTCCACAAAAAGTACACAAATGTCTTCCGTGCCATGTTGAGAGCAAAAGAATTTTTTTTCTCGCGCAATCAATCAGTGATTGTGAATGTCGGACCAAGATTTACGTTGTTTGATACGCTGGGTGTGTTTGAGCAACAAACAGTTTGAACGATTTTCCATGTCCATCCGAAGAGGCGGGCTGATGTAGTGGTGAGACATTCGTCTCCCCGAATACCGTATTTACCCATGTTGCACCCAAAGTTTGTCGCACCCCAACTTTTGCCTTGATTTTCTGGCACAAAGTTCCAATCAAACCAATGACGGCACGAAATTCCGATTGAAACTACGACAAACTCACAACTATGTTTCGACGCACCCTACATTTGAATGCTGAATTTCATGGCAAAAAATTGGCCGACCGGCCTCGTGTGATTTGCAGCAGTCAACTGTTCCACAAGAGTACTTGGAACTTTGCCAATTTCAAAGTACTGCACACCAATCAAATTCCTTCCTGGCACCTTGACCAAGAAGAAATTTACAGACCAAATATAAAACACAATTGAGCACCATTTTCTGGAGAAACTGCTATACACATACTTTTGGTGGACGATGCCTACAGTGCATCGCACTTGACTGGTACCCGGCGCAAATCACCAAAAAGGCGAGTCTTTACACGGGTGGATACGGTACGCATCGGAGCCGGCCGCCCACCCACGGGAGCCAGTGAGGAGGCACCTGCGTCGTGCGTCTCACTCGGCGCGCAGCTGGATCTGATTTACGGAGACGGCGGCCACTTGCCTTTCCGGGATAACTTAAGTTGGGGTGGGGGAGGGACGCATTCTCCGATCATCGACTGGGCTTTCCCCCAACTGCGCTGTCGAACGCTCAAGGCTCGAATTCCAATTTCGAAAATGTTCGACGATTCTCTGGTCAAAAACCCTTTATGCTGATTGGTTGAGAGCGAATTTCAACCAGACTTTCAAGCAGAGCATCAGCCGCACGCTCCTCGCTGCCTTCACACAGACTAAGACTCAAGCATTGCAGGGACTTAAACTTGGTCCTGATCATTTTCCAACCTGATTTAGTTGCCTTGTTAGTTACCCGTCCCCTTTGGTTTGGATACATAGTCGGTCAGAAAGCCCTTGGGTACACGGCCAAACCATTATCATCCGTCTTCGCGGCTGATAATGAGGCTCATCATTGACATACGTACCATATTTTACACGTGTTCCCATTTCAGGACACAGAAAGAGAACAATGACAAATTCTGTCCCCGTGGAGACAGCAACGGTAGATCTGTCCGACACATCAGCGCGCAGCCAGGGGCCCCGATCCCTCAAAGAGTATCATTGCCGGTTCTGACGAGAACGTCTGCAGAAATTATACTTCAAAGAGTCCGCTTCATAAATATTTGATATGAAGCGCGGCGCGGCGGGACCATCCGGCTCAGGACGCCGCGACGACGCCGTCTCCCGCTCGTCCGACCCGTGATTACCACAGGGGATTTTAACCTCGTTAGTGCCCGCAAAAAATGCCGATGACACACGTCCAATTCTCAACTGCTCAGCCTCTGCTCAGCCTCATCTGTATTCTGGTGAAACCAAATTGCCGACACCCACGCACCAGGCCAAGGTTGACAACAGGTTGGGAGAACCAAAAAGAGATCATCTCGTTTTCTCTGGGAACCAGGTGCGTCTCCTGGGTCCAGTGACTCCTCGATCTTCAGCGGAAGTCGAAGTTCCATTGCTCAGGGAGGTCAAGGAAGCATCACCGGGGCCACACCTGTTTGAGTCACGTGATACGACAACAACGGAAGGATCGTCTGAAGTTGCTGAACGTTCGACGGCACCACATAACCTGACTGGTGTGGTCCTTTCGAACGACGAACAAATTTTGATCGTCAGCTCCGTCGTTCACAAACCCAGGTCAAAGCACAAGGCCAAGTTTCGACTGTCTCTTTCGATGCGAGACTCACAAGTTCCTTCCAACTGTTGATCACCACAAATACGCCAGGACGCACTGGATCCCCTGGAGAAAGAACCAAAAGCAACCTGATTACTTCAGGGCCATCAGAGACAGCGTGACAGTTTGAAGGTTCAGCCACAGCTTGAAACCGATTTCCAACGCACAGGTTTTTGCCTTTGCCGTGTTTAACCTTGGACAGGACTGGAGCGTCAGGGGTCTCCCAGGGAGGTGACACAGGAAAATTGCCACACTGTGTGCTGCGGACAGTGTTACGCGAGCAAGCGCCTTCGACTGTAATGGAGGCAAAGCAAATTTGAACAAGAAAAGTGTGGGAAGAGCACAGCTTCCGTCTAATTGATTTTTAGATATCACAGCAGAAAGAACTCCTGTCTGTGAAAAGATGTAGTTCCACTCAACTGTTCTCTCAGGCAGAAACGAGACCCGGTTAGCTGCTTTCTTTTCTCGGGGAATTGCGGCGAGTTCCCAACATGATTTGGAACGGCACTCGAGTTCCCTCCCGCTGTGGCGAAGATCAAATCAAACGCCCGTTCGCCCCCACTTCTCATTTCGTGGTCTTTTTAACGCTGAAGGTGTCAGGAGGTGACTGTCGCAAGAAAGCTTCCACAAGATCTCACTATGCGGGTCGAAATTTGGATGCATCACGTGTAGAGTTGACAAGAGACCGTGTGGGTGTAGCTTCTGGACATTTTTGAAGACCACATTTCGACAAAGCAGTCACTCCCCGGTACGTGTGGCCCAAGGTGAGCCTGACTTTACGCATACCAAAAGAAGTCACTCGAGTTCCCTTCGCGGAATACTTTCCCGTCAAAGCAAAATCACCTAAAAGCACGATGTGAGTGATTTTGACGAGTCATCTCACAACGAAACACGAAGAATTTCAAGACAATTTGACCAAAACTCAGTGACAGATACGTCACGCACAATTCTGCGCCAGTTTGACAAGCGTTGGAAGAGGAGTTTTTAAGGATGGAGGAGTTGGTCTCAGTGTCGCTCACGACGCTCGCGGAGATAAGAATCGGAGTGGAGCGGGGCGAGTGAAAGCGAGATGATCTCCTGCGCAAGCGGACCTCCCTCCCACGTGAACACTGCCCTACACGTTCGCTACAGCGAGCTGATTAAATCTCCGCTTGCAGGATCACACCGCCACTTATTGCGAGGCCTTCAAGGTACACAGCCTTGCAGACTCGGCTTCGCAGTGCGCCTTGATTTTCAAACAAAATCTTGCAGCTGTCAGTTGAACATCGTAGGAACACACTGTGCACGTCTTTTCCCAGCCGAATCTGAAAAGCTTGAATTTTCATCTCTGACAAAAAAGATGAAACAGCAGCAGAACAAACCGAGAGAACTACGCCCCCAGTCTCTCAAAAGGGAGCAAACTCTTCCGCAAAGACAAAACGAAATTGCAGAAGCCTTCAATTATGCCTTTAACGCCTACTTGCGTGATTCTTTACGCGTACATTCTTTTTTCATACACGGGAAAAAAGGAATTGGCTTTGTTCTAAACATCAAACATACATGAAACTGAGATCCTTAAACGTTTGCAGAAAGAGAAACTCGGCCCAGACATCCACAAGGAAAACTGAGGACTCTTCACCAAAAGACATGAAAAGTCAATATTGTTCTCTGCTTGCAAGAGAAAAGGAGCGGTTTTCTCAGCGGCTCAAGTGACAATAATTCTCTGTCATTTCCTCTTATTTCGACAGTCGCACAGCAATAATTTGAACCGAAAACCTTCTCCAACTCCATTCTACAACATTTTGGGCGTCACTTTGGCCAGGAGCTCAGTGTGGCTGCGTTCGCCTGAGGAGAAAATAAGTCTTGAGCGGCTTTCATTGCAGCTCCCGAGAGCAGCGCCGAGCGCGTGGACTCTCCCTGATCATCTCCCCAAAGGTTCTACCCTTTCACAAAGATATGTGTCGCTTATCAGCTCCCTTTGTGAAGGATATCTCCTGTTTTCCATTTGGCTACTTCAGGAGCTTTCGGAGGCATCATAAGGCGCGATAATGTTGTCCCGGGGTTAATACACACTGACTGCGCCGCGGCTCCGGTATCCGTGATACTCCACAAATCAATGCCGTGCACTGAAGCCATTCTCAGTGCAAACCGTTTCAGATCTGGCTTCACCGAAGCCTCAACCGCTTTCTCTTCCCAAGTGCAGTTCGCGGAGCAGGTGAAACCAAGGTTCTGGAAACGAACACCGGTGGATTCTGTCTGGATCTGCGTCTTACGCACCAGCTGCTTTTGAAATCGACTCGACGAGGCCTCAGACATCGGGTATCGCCAACACTGCGAGCGGCAACACTCAAATCCAGACATCAAATGAAGTCTCACAAAGACGAGCGCCTGTCGGGAAGTCGAGGAAATGTGAACCTACACAGACGACACAAAAGGGGGCCGAAGAATAGCGACACCGGCGCAACTTAAGGCAGCAGCTCACCGGGGGAAGAGAACAGCAGGGATTCGCCTCTCGTGAACCGGGCCAATCGACTAATCCGAGTAATGCTGCGAGAGAGCCCTCGTCCTCTTACGCGCCAGGTCAAGAGAACATCAACATGTAATCCGCCATCGCCAAAAGCTCCACACGCGCACTTATCAGTGACTTAATGTCTGCAGTCGGGTGACAAGTTGACATCAGATTTTCACCAATCCTGAGTGGCGTGTGGCACCCAACGATCAACATCTTCGGAACATTGCAATTGGGCATCTTGACCTGTTGGCTCACGTTTTGCAACGAACAAGCATGTTCCCATCTCCAACATGAAATAAGGTTCCACGGCCCCAGATCCACATGAAAACGGCACTGTACGAAACCGTTTTTGAACGAATGTCGTTCTTCGTAACTGTGTCCCAAACACACCTGTCCCCCGCAAAAATGTCACGTTGCAGGTCAAGCAATTTGAGAATCTAGCGAAAGAACGATGACGTTCTTCCACCCGCAGCAATACATTTCTTCCTTCACACAAGAATCTGAAGCAGTCTGGTGAAAAATTGATAAGCTGTGTGTTTCTTTTCCACAAGAAACTTTTAATTATTGAACATGCCTCCACGTAATCGATAACTTGAGGGCAAAGCAACCTGCTTTCTAAACCACAACTGTCTTTTGCGTGAATGTCGGCGGATATGAAAGGAATGCCAGTCCACAGAAACAGAATTTCCTTTCTCAGGTGGAATTTTCTCGTGTCGCGCAGAAATCCGATTTCTTGAATTAGCCTAATAAATTAATGGATCAACGTACCATCCACACGAAAGGTTTCTTCTAATCCCGGCCATCACGGGAGATTTCTTTTCAGACAGCAAAAAGAAGCCGGGCAGCAATTCTACAAAAGACGGCGGAGATGAGAACGTGACCGGCGGCCGGGTGCCCTCCTCACTGCAAATTGGCAAACATTCCAGCAACTTGAAAGTCTCACCTGACGCGGTGTCAAAATCACGCTGGTCAAGAACATGTTTTCGCACTGGTTGTGGCACAAACCATTCTGGACACACTGCTATGTGTTTCACAGAACAAAACTATTGCTCTGCACAATTTTATTCATCAACAAATAGAATATCATCGAACAGATGTCCAACGAAAACGCAAAAGTGACTATTTTTTTCGCTTCAGAGCCTTGTAATCTCCTTCTTGGTTCGCTAGCATGCCGTAAATCTCTTTCACTTTTCTCTTTCGTTCCGAGTCTCTGCAAAGACACAAAACGGCATTTACGGAAAACGTAAACACAATTTCCCTACACTGAATGCCGTCGCTGAACTGCACGGAAAACCCTTTTACGGACAATTACAGCATGTAGTTGAGTGCAGTTAGAAATGAACCGTTAAACGAAATGTGCAAGGGGAATAGATTCTTGAAAGTAAAGCCTTCAGGACGCACGGACCTGCGTTAATATGTATGATCAATGTCGCTCTTTACTTACTTCTCGATTCTTTCGTTGAGCCTTTGTCGAGCAAGAAATTGGGAATCTTTTCGAATTTCCCGCATAGCGCCCTTCATTTCACGCTTGTGTTTGTGAATCAATCTTTGCTTCTCTATTTGTTCTTTTGAGCCCGATCTTTTCTTCCTTCCATCAAACCTGCAGTAAGACGAATATTGACAATCTCTCGCTCCATATGAACGTGAACAAGAAAAATCGAAGTCTCACACAAAATGTTTTCAATTGCATCTGGAAAGTTCCTCAGGGGGCAGTATTGACCAAAATCCTTCACATCTAACGTGGGCGCACAAATTTAATTTTCTGACCGTCCGAGTTTCTACTTCCAGAAAATTGAACTGTGCGGTTTGAATGCGGAACCACCCTCCCCTCCACCAGTGGCTGTCAATGGCAGGGCCGAAAACTCTGCACCTGTCACAAATTACATTCAGATTCGCCGCCCACAGTCCACCGCTCCCGTGTTTTGTGGATTCGAAGTTCGCAGTTCATTTGAGGACTCTGCACAGCATGAACCGCAGGTCACTGACCGCGGCGTGGGCTCTGTTCGGTCCGACTGCACCACCATCAAGACTACTCCACGAAAAACAGCGGCGAAAAGACTTACACTTCGTCGAACTTGGGCTCGAACTGCTTGAGCGGCTTTGGCTTCGCGCTCTCCAGAACCAGGTGACTCAGCTTGTGCGTGGAGGCGTGCTCGTGAATGGCCGTCGTCAGATCTCGAATCGCTTCCTGTAAATTTACATTTGGTGCTTCGCATCACTTCCACTCCGGAACGGAACAAGGATGTTTCACGCAATTCTTGATCAAATCCGCGTAAAAGACAACGAAAGGAAAAAGCTGCCCCGGCGGGGTTTGTTTTCTAAGAATGTCAACAACATCTGAGAGCCTCTTTCGCTTTTTTGCTTTTTGGCGCCTCCCATGCCTCGCAGACTAAACCCAATGAAGTCAGAATCACACGCTCCAAAAACCTTTGTACCTTCAGCTTAGAAGGGTACACGTCGACTGGCAGCTTATCACAGAAGTGGGTGACGGGTTTGAAGATTTCCGCAAACGAGGGTAAGTGGCTGTAGAGGCGCGCGAATTTGTGCAGAAGGACGACCGCCTGGTGAACAGTGCACAGCCTGAACTTGTCCGTACTCAGAAACGAGGCCTTTGATCTCGAAAAAACGTCACTGAGTTTCACCGCTTCAACCTCCACCGTGCTGCAAGAGACGGAAACGCCGATAATGCAGAACCAACTCATTAGCGCGCTTTGTAAGTCACAAAGGCTAATTTTTTCTTTCAATCTTGTCTTTTTCTGACACTGTTGTCATGGTCAGTGGTATTTCCCCCAAGTCCTCACCCACTCACTCACCCAGCCAGTTTCGGTTTCTGCAGCTCGAGGAAATTTACGTTTCTTCCAAACGGTTTGAATGGAGGGATCACTGGTTCCACTTCAGCTGCAACAAGAAACATCGTCAACAACTGTCCCTAAACTAGGAGCGAAAATATTTTTCGTGAATTGTCCCTGACCCAGAGCGAATTGTTGCTTTTTTTGCGTGAAGCACAAAGGAGAAGCAGAAGAACTTTCGGAAGCGCCGACTCACCTGTCTTCCCCACTGGGCTCTTTTTTATTGCCAGAAACAAGACTCCGCACAGAAAGTTTATTGCTTCTGGGACGAACCTCTTGGAGAATGAGACGTACTGACAAAAGAAACAGTCAGACCTCGGAGGATCAACAACAAACAAGGTCACGGCCTTCAAAAAGGACAATGGTTCCACTTCAGCTGCAACAAGAAACATCGTCATCAACTGTCCCCAAACTAGGAGTGAAAATATGACACTTCATAACGTCATTATGACCTCTTCAAAACACGGCATTGAACACATGATGGGACACAGCGGGACTCGGGGAAGAAATCGAAATCTATTGAGACGGAGAAAGGGGGATTCAGTCTGACCGAAACCGATACAGAGAGCGGATCTGCTGTTTTTGACCTTGAGTACAAGGACCACTTCGCGAAACACAAACTCCTCCACCAGAAACAAGTTTGTCATCCACAAAAGGCTTGATCTTTTGGCTTTTGACAAAGGGACAGTTTGCAGACACTCGTTCAAAAATTCACGAATAACTTGTTGTTTTACCTGGAGGAACAGATTGCACACGAACAGTCCACTAGAGATATCTCTTCTCGTCGAGATGGGACACTGAATACAAAGAGAATGAGGAATCTGACGAAGGAGACAAGAAATCATCTCAGCGCAATATTGCTGCGGCCACGATGCGGAAAATGACGGAGATCCGCGTCTCCTCCGCTGACAACGCCGAGATAGAGACGAGTCACCCCGCTACCCGAGGCTCGGCGGACAATGAGAAGCTTTGCGCGGCAAACGAAGCCACTCACCTGGGTGATTAGCTGGCTCATGAGCAGCATGGTCGGCGTGACCACGTGGTGGTACATGTCGGACGTGGGGAACAGCAGTGACACCGTCTTCAGCTGCAGCAGCTGAAACACATCGAACCGCACGGAGTCTTCATGGTAAATTCGACTCTGAGCCTCGAGGGGCGATGGGAAGAAGGGGTTTTTAAAGCGTTTCCGGATTTTCGTTTCTTCCCCTGACACAGCCACAAACTGAAAATGTTTCTCTCTCCATGTATCAATCAAAGGGAATCGGAGAGTTGTTCAAGTGCGTTGTCATCACTCGCTCTGCGAGGACGTAAATCTCAAGACACGAACACAAATCTCCCAAGAAACTTTCAAAACAACCAGCAGCCCACAACCTTCGCAAAGACTTCAACCAAAGAGACTCAAATCACAAAGAATCAAATCACAATTGCCCAAACACCAAGGCCAAATTGAGCAATTTTTAACTCACGAGGTCGAGTGTGGGGAAGACGCCGCGCCCGCCGTGCGTCTCGCAGTACTCGAGGAACGCGGCGTGTCTCTGCGCGATGAGGTCGCGCACGGCGCGGCCCGCGGGCACCGGGCTCTGCTGACTCAGCTCGTACAGGTGGCGTGTTAGGCGGTCGGCGAGACGCAGCTGCGGCGGGTCCTGCGTCACCACCTCCCCGAGGTACTCGAACAGCAGCGCGAACAGCGTCTGAAGGGACAACACAGAACCACTACGATTTCCGCTCCTGTCTCGACACTACGTTTTGCCGCACTATGTTGTCTGTGAGCAAAATCGGTCCACCGGTTTGTTGCTGCATTTGTTGCTGGACCGGACTTTCCCTCTGGGACGAATAATAGAACGCAAAGGGTGTCGAAAAGAAAAACATGACCCAGCAATCACTTTTGGGGTTCAAGAAAACTGACTGATGAAATGCAAAAGGTCAGTTCAGTTGTGTTGTCCGATTGGTGAACTCATGTATTCTCACCTCGGATGCACGTGCAACACAGCACCACCAGAGGAATCAAATAGGACTGGTTTGTGATCTTGCAATGCAAAGCGCTTGTTTACCTGCAGCTTCTCTTTGTTCCCTTCTGCCAAACTTGGATGGTGACATTTCCTCAGTCTGTCAATCACAACCAGCTGATCGTCTTCGGAATATTCCAGCAACAGGTTGACGAGATCTTCGTACGTTTCCGGTGCTGCGGGGTGTGGGTTACGCGATGAACACAACTGACGTCGTCGATGTGCGTCAATGACGAGAAGCGAAACTTTTTGATCTCATGTTCCGGCTCGGAACTCACCTTCGAAGGTGTACGGCAACTCTTTCCGCGCTTCTTCCATCACCGTTTTCTTTTTCTACAAAGCGCAGCGAGAGATACCCTCTGTGAACACCAACCAAAAGCCAAAACACAGCGGCGTCGGAAATGTGTCAACTTTTTTCAGCAGAGAGTATCAATTTTCTTTTCACACGGCAAAAGCCAAAGTGGGATATTACTTTGAGATCCTCTTTGAAGTTTTTCAGAATGCCTTTCTTTCCTTTGGCGGGTGCGGGTTCGCTCTTCGCTGATGGTTTTGCCTCAGACGTCTCTGCGTCGTCCTCATCATCTGATGAGTCTAAATCTGGAACAACAAGAAGCCATAACAACACACAAACGAAGCTTCCGAATTCTATCCGATACCAGCCTTCTTTGACCCGACACCAGAAACACGTTCGGAAGACAGGTTTTACGGATGTTGGGCACAGTTGACTGCGTACACCCGCCTCGATTTGAAGAAGCATTTGAGACCAGAACGAAAGGAGTGGCCGAGTTTGGGTTCGTGTGGCAAGGCACACGTTTGCGCACGTCCGACCGCAGTTCATCGTTCAGTTGATCCGCCAGCCAGATGTGCCCCGTCAACTGATCATTCAATATCAAGTGAACATTTGTCTTCGAAACACGCGTCTTCAATAACAGGCAAAGAGTTCCAACCCGAGACGTGCTGCATGGCGTCTTCGTCACTGGATCCCTCTTCGTCCTTTGCCTCCTCGTCGTCCCCATCCTCAGCGTCGCTGTCACCATCACTACCGCCTTCCTCCTGCTCCTCCTCTTCTCCTTCGGATTCCTCTACATCTGTTTTGCACAATGAAACAGATCAGGAAAACGTGGCCCAGGTGTTTTTCAATGGTGTCACACACAAGGTACTCGGAGAAGTCGGGCCATGAAGAACAAAACTTCATCTCGTTGGATATTTGGTTGGATTCGCTGACTGAAACAGGCAACAGTCGCAGAACGACGAATTCCCAACGAGCCCTAATCAGACGACGCACCTGCTTCACTTCCCTTGTCGAGGCCGTCTGCGGAGCGGTGCTTCTGCTCGGACTCCTGATACTCGGGCAGCGTAAGACCTTTCATCCGCCGCACGCGGTCCGCCTGCAACGAGCACCACCACAATCAGACAACCGTGTCACATCTCAGGAAGGAGTCATATCTCCAGAGATGTTGCTTGTTGAGGGACTGCGTGAATCGTGACTGCTTTTTACCTCCAGCTTGTCCAACCGTTCTTTTTCTTCCTTGGCAATTTCCTCATCCGTTTTCATTCGATCCGTTGCCTGTAACAACGAGAAGCTCGATAAATACACACGTTGATGACAAATCACACAGCGCCGCGTGTGCAAACAATATGTATTCAACAAATTGGCAACGGGAAACGCGAGACACGATCCAGACCTTTCCCCTCGCCTCGAACATCAGCTCCCGCACTGTGATGTCGTAATCGTCAACTGGCGCCTTCTTCTCACTGCGGTCCATTTTCTGCAAGTCCATGTAACTTGAGATCACATGTCAACAAAGAACTTCCCACGTGTGTCCAGGTTGTGAATGCAACGGGAGGAAATAACGCACAATGTGCACAAAGGCTTCACAATGGACATGACGTGTGAACTTACACTTCCTTTCGACAAGCTGCCCAGCAACTGCTTGTATTCTTTGTCCAACTTTTCTGTCAGCTCCTTGTTCTGTTCCTTTTCGTGTTTCCTTTCATACTGCAAAACAAAACATCCACAGTGAAACACATTTCGAAGCAAGTCTCACACATATCTGTTCTCATTCAGCTTTTCTTTTGTGTTGTTAGCGCTCACAAACTTGAATTCCGCCACTGTACTGCTGGTTTTGATTCACTGGAAATGCCCCCTTTGTTGTTCCTCCAACATCACCCGTCCCCGGAGCGACATTCATCGTCAAAGTTTCAGACGGAACCCAACATCAGAGGACGATGCGTCTCGAATGTGGAATTAATCAGTTCAGAACCAATTAGTCTCCGCGAAATGAAATCCCGCCAAGATTGAGGGCGCCAAATCCCAGTCCATAAATGAGTGACTGTGGCCAACAGGTACAACGTACGAGCAATTTACTCTCAGGAGGAATGGCGCGAGGAGCATTTACCACCACCCTCGCCAAATACTTGTAAAAAGGACAGCTTTGGATCCTGTGTTCAAGTGTCAAAATTTTCACCCAAGAAGCGTCCAGAGCCCCAGCTCTCTGGTCCCCATCCCGCGACGCACCTTCTCCTTCTTGGACTTGAGGATGATCTCCTCCATGCGCTGCTTCCACGTCTTGGGCCGCCCGTCCGCGTCCAGCTCCTCCGCCTTCTTCGTCAGGAACCCGCCGAAGTGCTCGTCGCCCACCATCTTGGCTGCAAAGATGGGGAAAAACGAGTCTTCAGTTCACTCAGTTCCCAGGTGTGTAGATGCAAACGCAGTCTCAAGTCAGAGGTCTATCAAGCTACAGTGCATGAACCACGCAAAAACTGACAGATTATGACCCACTGACAACAAAACGCAATCACTCCGCACCTTGACACGTCCAGCACGCCCGTCGTGAAAAAAAAAGGGGGGGGGGGGAACTGCCAGGAATTTGTTTTGTCCAGCACGCAACAGACACATGCACTTCCTGACGTATCCAAATTTGCCTCTCTTCAGCGGAGCTGGGACGGCGGCGCGACGGAGGTTAATGAAATATGCAGAACCTGCACAACGTTCTCATCACCGCAGTGGATATTGCAAGTTACCCATCCTTTCACTAACGTGTTGCAAAACTGGTGCCAGAACCCTGCATTCAGTTTTGCAAAATGGAAACGTGCTGTTGAGTGGGGACACCACCTTTTGAGTCTCGAGTGCCAACTGACGGTTTCCCTGACCACCAGGCCCTTTCTGTTCAGACAGGGATGGTTTCTGCTCAAAAGACTGGAGCAACCAGAACCAAACCCATCCTCGCTAGCTCCGACGTGACGGAAGATGGATTGTCACCACCTCGTATTCAGTGATACTTGCAACGGTTATTTACGAGGTTCCTGACAGCGATTTTCCGCAGAAGCGCTCACCGAGCAAATCCTACACAATGACAGCTGCAGGTGCCACAGGCCGCGACAAACGGGTTGGAGCAACCTGTTGCTTGGCAGGGTTGTCAGGATAACAAATGCCCTGTTGAACAATGCACTGAAAAACGTGCCAGTTTGGTTTCTGTCTCCGGCAACAGAAGCTTCTGTGCAGAACGCGACAGCCTGCGCCTCCGAGATACGTCCACTTTGCCGAAGGCCAACGATTCACAAGAGGAACTTTTCACACGTTTTCAGCCTTTTTCTGAATCGAAGTTGCAAATACGTACACCCAACGCGAACAGACCGAGACCAAAGTTGGGCAGATACAGCCTCCAGAAGGAAGACCCCACCCACCTCTGCCACGTTCACATAGACAGCAGGAATGGCTTGCGAACGAAGCTTCCTCAACACACACACACACACACACACACACACACACTCTCTCTCTCTCTTTCACACACACACACACTCGCACATACACGTACACGCACCCACACTCCTCGCGCACAAACACACACACACACACACACACACACACACACACACACACACCGAAGAGCCCCTTCTCGACGTCGTCATCGTCGGAGTCGCTCTGCTCCGGCTCCTCGAACTTCTCGACGGCAGACAGCGACTGGCCGTAGTGCGTCAACTCCTCCTCCTCGTTCAGGCTGAACAGACCCGCCTTCTCGTGCGTTCTCTGGAACAAAAACACCGGGAATTTATTTCGTTCTCATGTACAGGCAGAAAGCCAGAAAATATGGAACCAGTGGACAGTTTGTCGCAAGTCCCATTCCCCCAGATGAAAACCCCGAGATACGATTCAACCAGACTGAAATCTCTTTGTCAAGCTGATTTCTCTCTCAATGTCAGATGGAAAGGACCGACATGTTCAGTCCTGTTCCTCCAGGTCCTTCCAACATTTCCAACCTCATCAACGTTCTGCAGAAATAATCAAAAGATATCACAGGAATCCAATTAATTCAACCACAATGGCGGGCACATGGTATCTGCAGTGGCAGTCAGGCCAACAAAAAGCCTTCACAAGCAGATCTTGTCTCGTATTCCAGAGCCGTACGAACCATCTGTAAACCATGCATCTCATGTCTCGCTCGGCAATTTGATTTGGCCGTGTACTGCCTCGTTTGGCACTGCAGTCTGTGAAGCAAATCCGAACCAAATAGCCCCAAATGCGCTTGATTCCCTGGTCTCTCTCGCAATCACTGCAAAGCGATGTGTTCGGGACTGGATTACCTGACGTCTTCAACACAGGATGGGACGCTGTCATTTTTATTCTTGCAAATCACAGCAAAAATCACGCGTGTGTGCGCGCGTGTGTGCGCACGTGTGTGTGTGTGTGTGTGTGTGTGTGTGTGTGTATGTATGTGTGTGTGCGTGTGTGTGTTTCCAATGCGCATCGAGACAACTGCCAAACAGGACACAAACAGGGGAACCCACAAACACAACGAAAGTCAAACTAAGGAATTATTTGAGTCTGATGAAAACCAAGCGCGCAACATCCATTTTCAGAGCAAATAACTGCGCAGTTCAGGCCAAATTACGATTTACGGTCTTCCGTTCCATTTCCGTTTCCCCTCAACCCAGTGCCTTGTCCGTGTCATTTTTCTGCTCGCCCAATCATGCTCGTTCCTCTGGCGTAAATTGACAGCTTGCAGTGTAACAGACCCAATCAACCCAAATGGGTTCTGTTCGTTGCAGTGTACGGTCCACTTTCGTTTGCACAGCCTTTCGAGTCATGAATACGAGTAGAATACCTGCTGTTCAATGCATTTCCTCTTTTGGTTAGAGACCCAGCTGAACAGTGAGGCACTGACAACATGCAGAGAAACCGGTGAGAACTGCAGTCGGCTCATGCAATATGCAACAGCCCGATATTTACTCGGAAGTGCCGAAGCTGGAGTTTACTGTTTCAATTGTTTCACTGGGGTTTTGTTCAACTTTTTCCACAAGCAGAGCAAACACTTCCACAACCACCATCACAAAACAGACGACGGACATCTGTGTCAGATTTAAGACTTGACACGAAAAAGCAGATGCCATCCACCTCAAGAAGCATTCTCTCCCAATATGAATGAGATCTGGTTCCCTTTTTGACTCTGAAACGCTTTCTTCAACAACGCCTTGTGTGGGGTGACAATCAATGCTTCACTTGTCTCCACAGAGCAGTGACACTCGCAAAAACGGCAACAATCGGCTTCTTCCCTTCCTTCCCTCAGAACGCGTCTGCGCGCGCGCGGAGTAGGAGCCACTGCGCTGCTGTGGGACGACAACGACGTGCGCACGAAAAGCCTGTTCCTCGATGGATGGGAATCGATAGTGGTTCACATTTAGTCTCCTTTTTCCAAATTGAATTCGGGTCGCTGTGCGGAGACGACAGACGGACGCAGCTTCATGGCCTGCGAGGGAAAAACCATCATATTCTATTCTCACTGAAGTACCATTAGCTGTGGTTTTGATGGGTCTCAGCTGCGAGTCTCGCAGCTTGAGATGAGCACATTGCTCGCTTGTTCCATTCTGCGCCAGATTGTCACCACCAACTCCTACACAAGGTAAGTCACAGGACGCGGACATGATTGCGATGATTTCTTCGGGGAAGGTAGAATGGACCGTTTGAGGTGAGAGGCCAATTGGTCGTTGCTCGGATATCTTCACTGTCCTGTCTGCCCGTGGTCTCTTGACTCTTCATCACAGAGCAGCACTGCAGGACACAGAGACAGATCTGTGTTGGAGGCGAAAATCTTTGACGTTGATGAAAAGCCATGGCATGTCTTCTCAAAGGCAGTTTGTCGCAAAGATGGACACTGAAATGCAACACTGTCCGGTGCAAAACAAGGCGCAAGCTGAAAGCTGGCATTTCCTTCGCAACAGCAGGACCTGAGCAAAGCATGCAATCAATTCCGAGGCTGCTCCATGTATGATTGCTCCATGTACGACGCACCATGGATGGTGAAGCATAAAATTCACACAACGCAACTCAATGAATTTGGCTTTATGACAAAACCATCGAGATATGTTGTAATCAGCCAGTTTGGGTTCCGTTGGACAAAGCCACAGCAACCAGACATCAAACAAGCCTGCTTGATCTCGGCACGCAACGATGCCAATTGATTAGAAAGTCCTGGCTCTTGTGGTGAAATGTGGCTTGGGAACCAACATCGTTTAGTCCTCAGGTAATACTGATCTGGCTGAGTGAGCCAATGCGTCTTCGACTGGACCAAAAGGCAGCAGTATCAGTGTGAGTCCATTTCCATAAATCACAAGTCGAATCCATTAGAAAGTTCACACCCTTCCTGACAAAAGAACCACTGAATCAGACCATTTCCCCCCTTCATTCAGAAGATCGAGTCAAGTCGCGCTGGTTTCCACCAATGGCGTTGACGCCAATCATGTGGTGAACAATGCTGACCACAATAATCAGCTCTTTGAAGTTGCCAGACAGTTGCTTGAACTCATCTGTTGTCCCTGAATTTGGCAACACGAATCTCAGTGGTGTTTGGCTGAAAAGATTCCGCGAAGCCTGACCAGGAGCAGAATCTCTGCACGAGCCGCCGCCACCCTGTGTGTCGCTGAAAGCCATCCTTTGGACCGCAAAAACTCGTGACGCTCAACTTTTCTCAATATTGGGGGAAATACGAGTATGCCGTGCACTGGTAACCTGGTGGTTCACTTTCCCCGCCTACGATCGCTGCCTCGGAAAAGGTTGAGATGGATGGCTCCTGTCCGACAACCTGGAGCTCCGCGAACAACAAAGATCCGTCTTCATTTGACTGAAATTCGCCGGACGTGCAGCTCGAAATGGCAATAATTCTCGCGTACGGAGTCTCAGGGTGAACTGGATCCGAACACGTGAGACAAGTACACCGCCTTACCAAGGTCAATCTTTGCTTCCGAACTATTCTGAGACGATTCCCCTGGTGGACATTTCAAAAACTGTGGCCACTGTCTTCCGGAGATAAAATCGCACTGAAGAATTGCTCCTTGAGAAACAGCTTTATGATATGATATCTAAACGTCGGGGAACTACGACACGCGATTACACTTTCAAGGACATGCCATCCATTGCAGATCCTTTGATGTGAAAACGCTTGGGAGCCTGAAGATAGAAACAGTACGAGGAGCCTTCTTTCGGCATCTTGTATGCAGGGAAGGCACCAGCAGAGCGGGGAATAATATCAGACGGAAAGCTTCAGAGAGGTGCGCCGTGGCCATAATGAATTGAATCAACTTTCACGTGAGCTCACCACATGCTCCACACAAGGCAGTGAAGGGATACAAATTCCCAAGTTCATTCGGATAACAGCACAAGTTCGAGAAGCCACTGTTGAGGCAGGGTCCAACGGACACAGTGACCCAACACAAGGCAAGTGACACTGGGGGGCATGGCGGACTACAAAACGATCGCGAGCAAGATGATCAAGTTGTCCCCGGTGACGCACTTCCCGGCGCACGGCATGGCGGAGCTGGAAAGCGACACGCCCGACAGCACGCCGCCGCCCCGCCCACGCGCCGCCCGCGACGCCTCGCCCCACGCCCACGCCCAGCACCACTACCAGACTCGCTCCCAGAAGAAGCACCGCAGCGAGGACCTACAGCCGCCGCAGCCGACGGTCCACGTGCCGCCGCCGGAAGCCAGATTCTACCCGATCCAGATCGTAAGTACTCCTTCTTGCGCAGAAAAACACTCTCTTTCGGTCTTCGTTTCAAACTGAGTTTTATCTTGTCCTGTTTTGCCCAAAACTTGTGTACGACGTTCTCAAAATTCGCCTTCCGACGAAGGATTCAGGATGTGCAACGTTCGTCGTGTCTTTGTTGATTCTGGGTGGAACACAAGACGTTTGGACCAATTTGTTAACTTCGTAACGAGACCCTGAGCGCCTCAAGCCACATCGTCGTCTGTTGCCCCGGGGACGCGGATCCAGTTCCATTTGGACATTCAATGTTGACTCTGATATTGCTGGCCTCGGGTGAAGAAGGTCCAAACAATGGACGACAGTAAGTCGGTGGGTGTCAACTTTTCTTGACGTCCTTGTGTCGTGGCGGTCACAACGAATCGGCCAAGTTCCGTTCACCTGTCAAATCACAATCCTCTCGTTCAGTCAGGGGCCCAACGACCGCATATCGTGTTGCAAGTTGGGAGTTTGGTTGTGCGGAAATTACTTTGCACCCAGGTAAACCGAGGACCAACTGAAAATCAGCTGTTCAGGAAGCTCATTTCGTCAACCCACCAAAAAAGGCCCAAAGGGATGAGCGCGTCATTCGGCACAGAAAGGCTTGGATTAGAACGCCTCCACAACCAAACTCGGTGACATCACGCAGCTTGCTATTCTGGACCTTTGATTACAAACTGACGCTTGGAATCCAGCATCCAGAACGCACGTGTTTGTGTGGGATCTTTTTGCTTTTCCCTCATTAGTCTGGCATTTTTATGCGCCGGTTCTGCTCCCACCTGAGCGATCACTCACCTCCGCAACCGAGCTGCATCGGAAAAAAATGTCGTTTCCGCTCTCAAATGTGTCATACTGAACCTCGTAAACAAGACTCTACCGCCAGTACTACACGCGCTGGGCAGGAAAAGGCTCCGAGCAAATTGGTGTGGCTTCAGAATTTCTCTGAGTGCCTTGAAAAGGAACTTAACAAGCAGAACCAAGGTAAGAACAGCTATTTATGGTGTGATGCGTGCAATCTGATTCTCATTTTTGAAACCACGTGCAAGAACAGAATTGAAGCCGTTCTGCACGTATCTTTTTGTCGCGAACTTCTGAAGGACTCGCTTCGTCACCAAAGTGTTTCTGCCAGAAAACACAGCTGCGTCAGTGTGCATCATCAACACAGTGTCAATATCATAAAAGCAACCTTCAGACAACTCCAGTGGACTCTTACATTGGGTTCACATCGCCCAAAAGCAACTTGCTCTCCGTGGAAGCAAACACTGACGAGGCAATCCGCAGATGAGGTGCCTCCGTGAGCCGGAGAAGAATGGGTTCCGTGGGTTGAGAGAGAATTAGCTGACGATCCCACAGGCTACGACCCAATGAAGCTAAAGCTTCGAGTGTAATCCTGGCAAGGTTTGCTTCCTTCACAGCCATCAATGTTCCATCAGGCCTCAACACTTCACGGTGCTCGAACACAGGCAGAGAGAAAGGACGACTGCGTGCAATGCAATGTCGTGAAAATGCATCAGGACAGAACCAACAGAGAAGCCCTCTTTTCTGGAATTTGATTGCCTGAAGCTTCGAGCTGCAACGCAAAGCCACAAAATTAGTTCTCGCCGTTTCACGAAGGACACTGGCCAGCATTGCTAATCTGCCCGTCTGTACTCGTATGACCCGTGTGTTTGTTTGTGTGTGTGTGTGTGTGTGTGTGTGTGTGTGTGTGTGTGGTGTGTGTGTGTGTGTGTTGTGCGTGTGTGCCACGTGACACCTGGTCCAAAAGGTTTTGAGGATCCGAAATACGAGTTCCGTGGGGCTGTACGGACGAAGCATCTCAAAAATTTTGGTCTCCAGCTGCACAGCATGAAAACCAAACCGAATTCGAGGAACGAAGCTTGAAATCATGTGATGAATGGATTTCTGACACCCGGCATGAGTTATGGCTGTGTTGCATTTTGCGCCTGTCAACTGCTTCCTGCAAATATTTGACTTCATCGCTCCAATTCTGTCAGGCGAAAAGCGTTTATCTCTGCAAAGGTGAAACCGGTACAAATCAGCAGATAATTCCTGCTTTGGAAGCACTGCGTCAGGAGCAACATGAACGGAAGCAAAGCACTCGATCACATCCTGCCCATGCAAACCTCGCCGGATTACCCGAGGAAGTGCTCACATCAGATTTCATCCAGTTGCGTCTGTGATCTCCAAGGGAGGTGCAAATCCTGTGAATATTTCACAAGTTCAGATTTGTTTTGTGAAAGAAGATATCCGTGGCTGCCTGTGCATAGCATTGAACTAAACAACTGCAGTGAAAACTTGGCTTTCCATGCTGTCATTTGCCTGTCACCTCTCTCACTGCCGTTTGATGAAAGTGGCGGAAATTCGCCGACGTTCATTTCGTGAGTAAATTTCGTGTTTGCGCACAATAGTGGATTGATTTGCTGCTGTCAGGGCAATGCATCTCAGAGCTGTTCAAACTGTTCCGGTCGTCCGCTGTGAATCAATGCCCAACGCTCCGGGAACGCGCGATCTGGTGAAAAGATTTCTGCCTGGAAGCGGATATTAAATTTTTACTTCACGCCGCTCAGTATCCACTGAACCAGAGGATTTGCTTGGTCTTCAGGAGATCTTCCAGGAACACCACAAAGGTTCTGATTAGAGACTGGAATTCTTGTTGGAACCAATTGTGTTCAAAACTTCTGGACCCTTGCGCTGCTTTTGTGTTCGGGCACAAGCTTTTGAGCTCTTTTTGCTGCTTGGAGGCGCCTGCCTCCATCAATGTTTGTCTTTGATCTTGAAGCGTCTGTTCGCTTCCTGCAGTCTGCACAAGGCCCACAGAGCGAGCGCTTCAAGTGTCACCCGGCCTCTCTCTCCTGGGTGGTAGCGTTTTCAAACGCTCAGTTTCCCTTTCGTCGGGTTGTTCTTTTCATCAGGCTCCAAACCCCAGTGTAAAGTGATCGTGACGTTCGAAAACACATCGAGAACTTGCACAGCTGCTGGTAACTGATAAGGTATCTTCATGCACAGAACAAAGCCCAATCTGTCTGCGAAAAGAGCAACTTCCTGACGCAGCTGTCTTTCTTTGGGACTTTTCTCTATGATGAACACACGGAACCCACAATTTACATTGCGATCTGCTCGGTGTACGAACCCGAATCACGCAACACAACCGAAAAGAACCCTGAATTGCCTCGCTCAAATCTGTGAAGGCTGCTTTGATTTGCAGCAGATCACGAACACGCAACAAGGACCTGATTGGGCAAAGTCATGAGAAAGGCACGTTCACTTCTGGAGACAGGGACAGCGCCTCTTCTTTTTGGAATGTCCGTCGTTCTGCTTCCAAACCTGCACTTGTTGCCACACTCTGTGATCACATCTCAGTGCAGTGGAAAGTTTGAAGCTGTTGAATCAACTCACATACATCTCGTTCTCATGTCGTATGTACTTCAAGTTTGGAACATCTTGTTCTTGTCGAAAATGATCCCAGACAGAAACACCACTGGAAACTTTTCTGCCAAGCGAAACAACACGAGTCGACAGAACACGCAAGACTTGAGTCTCAGGGGAATCGAAGCATCTGTCTTGCAGACGAGACCTTCGACTTGTCGCTTTCAGACAAAACACCCGCCATCTGCGAGACGGATTCATCGCAGTGCACCTCTCCTGCACTTTTTCCTGTGTCGTGTGTCAAAAACTCAGCTGAGACGATCTCTTCCAACAAATCTCAAAGACACCACCTTGGTTCCAATCTCTCTGATTGCGTTGAGAACGCACAACTGCTTTTGACTTCTGCTGTGAATTAATTTGCCGCACTCGATGGTCTAAGAGTGCAAAGGGGACACGTAAGGAAGATAGAGTCGCCGCGTACGAGCCCACGTATTACACCAACAGGTGCCATAAAGGGCAATAACAAATCACCATAAAAGTCCCATCACTTCAGCTTCGTTCACCTCACCCCGCAGAGGATTTTTGCAGAGGTGGAGTGGTTGCTGCAAGAACAAGTTTGTCTGCAAAAACTGGTTTCTCGCTCGTGGTACTTCCAAGAAATTTTGCTGATATGACAAGAGCACCTGGATGAGGCCAATGTACGCAGATCATTCACAAGTCAAGCAAATGAGAAAAGCACGATTGTAGGCCCAGCAACGCAGAAGACGTGAAGCCAACAAACGCTTTAACCTTCTCCGCTCCGTCTTTGTCACGAGGAGTTTTGGTTTGCTGCAAAACTGCGCTGATGAAGGCTAAAATTATCAGCAAAATGACTTGTGAAAGTTCCGAAACTTGAGGCTCAGCTGGACACGTCTGGTGCCTGAGCTGCAGCTGAGACCAGAGAAAATTGATGGGAGAAGCATTGCACCGGCAACTCTGGGCGAATTAGCTCGGGTTTGGAGGTTTACGCTTCCCCGGGGAAGCACCGGATACGGGCTGTCTTTGACTCTTCGTGACGACCAAACACCAGGTGAGAGAGACTGGTGGAAGCTGCGCCGATGTCGCAGCGCCTCTGCAGAAACCAAATGTCGCGTGATTTCTCGTGCTGATCTGAATCAGCAAATGTGGTGTCTTTGGGTGCAGTGGCAGGTCTGTTCGTTGTCGTGGAGAAACCACGCCTTTTCAGCCACGTATTTACATGTAAATCTGCTCTGTTGGCTGGAATCCATTGAGAAATCAGATGGACTGATTTCCAAAACTTGGATAACTGCACGAAACATGTAGAACCATCTCAATGGAGTTCCAAAGTTGATGTAATCGAAACAATACGAGGCAGTATTCCTAAGTTTTGACTCCATGTCAATCTTGCGGGGTCATTTTTTTTTGGAGTCAAATTAGTCTGTGGGTCATGTAGCTTTCACGATTGTTCAGCCAAC
>JAAUXT010104237.1_pt1 | contig 26814 bp, 29 predicted proteins | sample 7278171 | NCBI WGS metagenome assembly JAAUXT01 (sample SAMN14350112, study PRJNA611818) | marine sediment metagenome | isolation source: surface marine sediment (1.8m) | place: French Polynesia: Moorea | collected 2018-08
ACTCTTGTCTCAAACTTCAAGGATGGTTTGATTTTTCTTTGAGTTTAACAATTTCTAAGTGAACTACTCTGTATTAAGTAATTTTGTAGTATAAATAAGTACAAAAAATTACTTTGGCTTTTTTTATTCTTTCAGCCAAATGATCTCATGGTTCAAAATTATGACTTTTTTCTGTGAAGTTAATACAAGTCCAGCTGAAATCTTTTGGTACAGGTATCTTGTCCTATTGCTGCTCTTTCACCACATAAAGTTTCAGGCAACTTGAATGTGTTATCCCTGAAAAAACGTTGCCCAATCGGTTACTTAGATTGCATGCCTCGTATTTGACCTTCGGATCCACTTTGAGGTTCCGCGTTGACTCACCTGAAGCAGGATCTCTTTGCACCAAGTGAATTTGTCTCCCCACATGCAGTCTGTCAAGAAGAGATCAATTCTTATTGGTGTGAAAATTTCAAAGCAGAGCACCTACTCCCCCCCCCCCCACACACACACGGAGTTCTTGATGAGGCCGTCGGCGTCTTCATCGCGTCTTTCTTTCTTTGACCTTTCCGTACTCGTCGACGAGAAAGCGCCAAAACCAGACGAAGCAGACCACTGGATGTGCGCTTGTACAAGTATCGAGAAAACCATTTGACTGAGCTCCTGATGTTTTTGACGAACGGAATGCTTGGTGTCGGATTCTACCTGGGTTGGAATTGTCTGCTAGTTGAGGACACGTGACACAGCAGTGTTTTCTGTGCAGTTCTTCGTAGCAGCTGCCCGGGAAGATCCCCCCGCACCAGCTGGCGTGGTCACCGTACTCACAACCTGCAGGGTCGAGATGAAACAATACTCGTGGAAGAGACATTCGAGGTCTGTTTCCAAATTCGTTTGCACACCTCTCAGTTAAATTGACATAGGGAGGTTTCGCAAATTGGAAACATAGGTGTACGCACGAGCGTACACATAGAAATTCACCCCGTGGGGACAAATACTCCACAAAGTACCAATGCTTTTTTCTTGTTCAAAAATGGAAGAATGAAAAGTATCCATCTTCTTCCTGTCTAGTGAGCAAAGCAATAATATTGTTGAAATAGTTTTTTTTTGTTAGTTTTTCATTTGATAAGAGAAAAAATCTTGTCTGTACTGTGCCCCACAGGGTGAAATTGTACATCTCTGTTCACGCCCACGTCTACGTTTCCAATTTGCGAAACCTCCCTGTTGGTTTGAAGTCGGGACGAACAGATTGAGACTTCACTGCCATGGACTACTTTCAGGTCTCAGTGACCTCGGCCAATGCTTCGTGCAAAAGTACCACCTCAAGAGTTTTCTGTTTCGTTTGGTATCCCTGACATTTGTGCGGTTTCCCTGGGAACCGACCTGGGATTCCTGTGAGGTGCTGAGGGCAGCTGTTGCAGCAGACTTCGTTGTCAAGGTAACAACGCGACTTGGGGATATTGTCACACCTGCATAAAAAAACTTCTATTTTCAACGCGTCACTTTCACACATGTTTGAGACCAATTTGGTAAAAATATCAGCAAAGCTGTTTTTCGTGTTTTGCGCCCTCGAGAAGATTGAGTTGCTACTGACCAGCGAGCCTTGTCTGTAGCACAGGGGCGATCGACTGAAAGAAAAAGAATTCACTGCGTTACAGAACTGGCAGAATAAAATAAAAAGGTTGATGCTTCTCTGGTATCGAATAACCACATTGGTTCCTTGCACAACAACACCAGCTTCCACGGTGACTCCGACCCCTCCCCCTTCCCAGCTGATCGGTTGATTTGCGCCTTCCCCACAGTGTTCTGCTCTCCACAGTTGGAGCGACCCTCACTGGTGGCCGCCACTATCCAACCCCAGACTACTCCTTCTTTTCGGTAACGGAAAATGTAACATCTGCTGGCAGACGCGTTCCACGTGAGAACTTCGTTCGTTCGTGATGCGTGAGACGGCGAGGGAAATTGAGAATTTAACTGACAGTCACTTAACGCAATGTTACGTGTCACGAAGCAGTACGTTCTGTTTCGCGTGCGTTACGCACAATATGTCACGAAAAGCATGTTTCTGACACAATGCCACACACAAAATAAATGCGGAACAGGAACTTTGACATGAAAGGTGCAAAGGCGAATGTTTTAGTTTTTGTGCGTGCAATAAACAACCGTAAAATTTGGACGCGCAGCTAGGAGGTCGTCAGAAACTTACCAAAGAGCTTAAAAACTTGTGCGGTTGTTAGAAAACAGAGTTCGGATACAATCGACAGTCTCTTTGATTCGCGTCAATGACGTTTGTGTCTAATTAGTCAGATTAATGTGGAAATTTATAACAAAAGAAAGTGCAGCTGAACGAAACACGACCAAGACCAACTTTCACCTACTGGTGGCAAAAGCACAAATCCTTTTTCCTCAGTCTTGCCTTGGTGATGCTTCGTTTGACACAAACAATTGAAACAGTGTGCAAACAGTTACAAAGCTGATCAAATATGGTGCTGTTATTGTCTTCCACCTCCAGCCACACACCACACGTAGAGGCACAACATTCACGGGGCGGAGTGTGCAGCAGCAGCGACCGTAGCGGGAATCGAACATGCGTCTACCTGGCCAAACGTGACCCGAACTTGTGCTTGTGGTTGTGGGTGTCGTTTTGCGCGTCGTCGATTTTGTGGTTGTCGTCGTTCTCCGTGTGGTTGACCGAGTGGTTGGGGTTGTGGTTGGTTTCCGAGTTGTGGTGGTAGTGGTGGTGGTCGTTCTCTTGGTGGTGGTTCTTGGTGGCCTTGTGGTTGTCGTGCTTGTGGTTGTGGTTGATGTGGTCGTATCTATTTTGTCGGCTGGGTCCAAATAATCGTAGCAGTCGTAACAGCATCGCTGGGTCCAGTACCTGTCCCTGCAGTCCTGCCCTGCACAGCTGCTGCCCATGTTGCCGTACTTACATCCTTATGAAGTACAACACACAGCGCAGGATGTAGCCTTGTATTGAAGAAACAGATAAATAGCTGCAGGTGCACATTACCTGGGGCAGAGGAGGAGGTAATGGCAGCATTTGCTGGCAACTGCAAAATCCGGGAAGATGTAAAGGGCGTCCAGATGGCAAGGCTCGGGCTGGCGAATAGGGAGCATTTGCAACAGCACATAAACTGGAAGAGAGGATGATGTCTACAGTCAACAGCCGTGCACACCAGGGGGCACTCGGAACGACCCCTGTCACCATAATGAGGGCACCCTGCATACAGCAAAAGACAACGATCAATCAAACATCATCACGTTCAAAAATCACCAAACAAAAATTTATTGTCCTGTATCCACGATCTTGTTCTGACAAAGTGTGAAATATTCTTCTTGTTGACATGTGGAAAAAAACTTTCACCAAAACCACTGATGTCAAAACAAGCACAAACTTCATTCACAAGAGCATTCAATCTGATCCAGATCATTATCGATGTGACCATAACAATGGATTGATATTTTGAATTCATTTTGAAGGGGTCTCCTACCTGGCATCCCGGTGGTCAGACGTTTGCAGGTACTGCAGCACGTGTCCTCCACACTGTAGCACTGCGCAGAGGTGATAGTGGAGCACCAGCTCGCCTTGTCGCCAAAGATGCAACCTGCAAAATGAGAGGCATGGAGATGGAACCTGAGGGCGACTGGGATCAAGGTGGGAACACTTTTCATAACAATACAGGAACAGATTGAGACAATGGCGAGTTTTAGCAAATCTCTTTTTCCAACGTGCGCCAATTGACAGATCGGTGACACAGATGCCATTTGGTCACTGGTCATTGGCCTTCAGTGCAAGTTTGGTTGCCCATGCCACCGATCTGGCAATTGGGGAACCGTAGGAAAACAAGTTGGTTGCTATACTCTCCAATCCTCGTTGCCAAGCGAAGGAACGAGTTTGGGTTCTACAACTGAGGTCGTGATCGAACCAGAAAACTCTGTCCCTTGATTGGTTCTGATATGTTGCAAGCCAAAAGGCGAAGAGAAAATCTTTTCTTGTTCGTGGTCTGCCTGGGCCCTCAAATCCAAATTTCTTTCAGTGAACCAAGCAAAGCGCAAGGGCCCATGGAGGGAAGTTTCGGAAATGACGCACTTGGTTCGTGTGTGGACAGCTGCCTGTAGGAGTGGCACTTCTCGCAGCACGTCTCCTCGTTGCTGTAGCACGCCCCTGGCCTGATGCCCGAGCACCACGTCGCCCGGTCTCCGTACATGCAGCCTGAAAGCGGGGCGTGGCAAGTTTTGAGACCACGAATCACCCTGCAGCACGCCTGGTGGTTCTTGTACGCTGTCTCTGTTTTACTTGTACTTTGGACGTTTACTTGCAAGAACAACCAATCCTTTCCTGAACTGTAAAACTGGTCACAAATCTTTGAATGTTGTCTCGTTGGCGACACCATCTCAACAGCCACTCTTGCGGAAAACAGCCGCTTTGCATCGTCGTTTTATCACGATGTTTTTTGCATGAAACTCACAGTGGTGTCCTTCCGAATTATTTCTAGCGTTTCGGATTTTTCTTGTTCTGGAACTGCTTTCTGCAAGACTTCCCTGCTGTGAAACTTCATCTTTTCCGTTTCCGTAATGTTGTTTGAGGAACATTTGAGCCCAAGTGGAAACTCAGAGTTCTCACCCTCGAGTCCCGTGCTGAACCTCCTGCAGGTGGCGCAGCACATCTCCTCGACGCGCTCCGTGTAGCAGTCTCGCCTCATGATGTCCGAGCACCACTCACTCTTGTCGCCGTACGGACACGCTGCAAAAGGAGCGCGACGTCTGCTCAGAAATGTCCGACTTCTGCATGAATGGTGTTGAAGCAGGTGCATTGAGGGGTCATTTGCTGTCTTTTTGTCGGAAGCACCCATGATGCACACGGTGCAGGAACTGGAAAATCTTTTGGCTGCACAACTGCCGCGGGGGCGACCAGAAGTCCCGTCTGGTTTCTGCGGGGGGCGGGGGTCCCCACGGTCCCCATCTCGACAGACTTGGCCAGGAAACGGACCGCACAGGCGCACGCTTTGTCCCAAACAAAGAGTACCAAACTAGTGGTGCGTCTTTTGCACGGGTAGAGTTCACGATTGTTTCAACAGAGCCTGAGTGCCACAAAAATCACGGCCATTGTTGAGGTGCACAGCGTGCGTCAAACATGGAACCACAGAATGCTCACAGTCGTCGTTCTTGTCTCTGGCGTCCTCGCAGCCCTGGCAGCACGCGTCCCGGTACTTGTCGTCGTAGCAGAGCCACTTGGAGTCGGACACCACCTCCCCGCAGGTGCGCCCGTCGTAAAATGTGCCTCGGTAGTCCCCCGACCAGCAGAAGTCTGGTGAGCCAAACAAGCAGCTTTGAACTCAGTTTGAGTGAGCTCATCTTGAGACTGGGATCAGGCCGGTCTGTGAAAAGTTGTTTCTGCTGTGTATCTTGATCTGAATGACGAACTTTGAGACACATTTGACGGCTACATGGAATTGAGCTCGTCATCCACAGCAGACCGAAAAAATGTCGTTTCCGGTGTGAAGGTTCTCAGGGACCTCCGGGTCCGAGAGACCCCAGGCCTGTCAGAACTGTGACACCGGCTCAAAACTGACCCAGAAAGGACGGCGCTCTCTGGTCTTCAACGCAGTCACCGAGCATGCACCACTGAAATGGAACCAGAGGTTCGACTGTCAAGGGCTTGTTTGACTTCAAGTAATTTGGTTCAGTTTGAACGATCGTGTCGGGGGAAGCCTGACCTTCTTGTCGCCACACGATGTTCCGTTGGCGGACCTCTGCTCCACGCTGCTGTAGCATCGCTTGTAGTCCGGATGGTAACACTCCAGAACTCGACACACATCGCGGTCGTTGTTTGCGCCCTGCAGAAACGAACCAGCTTTTGTACAGGCAGCTCTGCTTGAGTGAGGCTCCTGGTTGTGACTCGGAGCCACTGATGACGGGCAGTAAAAGTCATGTTTCGCCCCACCTCAACCCGCTGCACTCCGGCCTGACCCACCCCGCCCCGCCCAACCCGGCTCCACCCTGCCCTGCATGCACTGCCCTGCCCACCCTGCCCCGCCCACTCCACCCCACCCCGCCCACTTGACAACACCCTGTCGCACCCTGCCCTGGTCCGCCAGGCCCTACCCGCCGGTTGCCCTTTTGTGATGTCCCTACCCCACAGTAGAAGGATGATGCTGAGTTGTGAATGTATTGACACTGCCGGTCAATGTTGAAAAGCTGCCCTGGTGGGGTCCTCAAGTGATATTCGACTAGACGTGGGTCGTAGTGGGTCGGAACCACGTTGGCGAGGCAGTTCATTCCCATCCTGCAAGAAAACGACCAATTCGTGCATGCCTGATAATAGGAGTTACACGTAATTTTCAGTACTTTTCAGGAGCCAGAACATTTTGCTGGTTTTGCGGCAACCTCTTTCTTGCAGTCAATTGGAAGAGAGAGAGAGAGAGAGAGAGAGAGACAGACAGACAGACAGACAGACAGACAGACAGACAGGCAGACAGACAGACAGACAGACAGACAGACAGACAGACAGACAGACAGACAGACAGAGAAAGAGAAAAGAGAGAGGAGAGAGGAGAGAGGAGAGAGGAGAGAGGAGAGAGGAGAGAGACAGACAGACAGACAGACAGAGAAAGAGAAAAGAGAGAGGAGAGCGGAGAGAGGAGAGAGGAGAGTATAGAGAGGGGAGAAAGATGGAGAAGTCTTGAGAGGGACAAATTTCATTCTCAAACTGGATTTCCACTCACATGTTCAAAAAAGTCAAATGCTTTGTGAATTCTGTGATGGAGCAGGGTGAGAAGGTGAAGAGGTTGAGGTAGTTTTCGTCGGTGACGACACCGGGCGATGACGCCATGATGTACTGGTCTTTGCCCGTACACGTGTTCTGTGTTCCGTCATGGTAGGCTCCGAGGCTACAATTCAAACTCATCATTTCCAAACCAGGTCCAGTGAACGGAAGACCGAGGGCCAGGAAAGCTGCAAGTCCCTGTCGTGTTCTCATTGATTCCTCAGTGATTTTTGCTTTGACCATTCTTTCCCAAATTGGGACTTTCGAGATGTCCCTCTGACCTGTGTCCCAGCTCGTGAGCAACCGTCTGCGTCAGAGCGTACTGCCCCCTGTCCTGGTTTATGGAAGCTCTCCAATAGGTACAGATTCCCTTGATATCAGACAGCCCTGAAACACACAGCACCAGGAAAAAATGAATGAGTGCGAGTTTCCATGACATCTGGACAAAAAGTGATCAAGTTGCAATCAGGCAGCGAAGATTTCAAACCCGAAATCCGTCGGTGGGACCCGTCAGAACGTGTGTTCCCGAACAGCTGGTAGCTGAAAGGTATGAATAGCGTACACCAATGGGCTTGGTGTCTGCTTGAGGGCAATATTCGTGGTACTTCGTCGGAAAAAAGATGTTCTGCTCAAAATGTAGTTTTCACCTGGACACGAGAGCCGCGTGATCAAACGTGGGCAGAGAGTTCTTCGTTCTGTTCAGCCACAGCTCGAACTCGTCAAGCGCTGTGTAGGCGTTGATGAACGCGTTCGACCAGCCGTCCTCGTACTCCCGGATGTTCTCCGTCCACGGGGACTGACTTCCGGCCTGACAGAGAAGAAAACTGGTTCTGAGCAACTCGACCAAACCAGACACAGCACCACCCATTTGACACGTTCAAGTGCCTCCATTATTCCAGAGCCCAGATTCCAAAAAAGGAGCAAAAGTTTTGAAATCTTCACAAAGATCGTGATATTTCAACTCTGCCACTTCACATGAATGCCATAAGGCTGGCAAAGTCGCGCTATTGTCCACGTGCGTTTTATGATTTCTCAGATCCTGCGTTACTTTCACTGAAAGTTTCCTTTGTTGTCTTGTCTTCACAAAACGCTCTTTGAAACTTGTGGCGTGCAGTATTTATTGTCCCAACAAATATTTGTGTGCATACCGTGGCTATGTACATGCCCACTAGTCGAACATTAATGCTGTATTGTTCATTGTCGATAGTTCTGTAGCGCAGGTCAATCTGAAGAAAAAACAATTATGGCTGTTTGGAGCGTCCAAGAGTTGTGTTTTCGATTTCGATCTGTGCTCGGGCAATTTCCACTGCAGTCAAAGGTCTTTACGTTGTGAACAGTAATTTGTTTTCAGATCCTATCACTTCTTTTTTGAGGAGGAAAAACAGTTTGTGAGACACGCAAGCACAGGTGTGCGTGCCAAGCTTTGTTCTGCGGCGGAAACGCCAGGGTTTTCTTTCGTCCTGACGAATATTTCGTCACTTTGACACTCGGTTCAAATTTAGTGGAAGTTTTCGTGACACGCAGGAGTTTGCTTGCAAATTTGTCCTTTAAGACTCACTCCGTTGGCGACATGCGAGTAGAATAACTTGAGATTGGAGATGGTTTCGTCTTGCCGAGCCCTCGGGTCCATCTGACGACCCATGTTCCACATCCTGTCAAGAACACGTCGGGTTTGCATGAGAATCAAGTGTGTCAAGGTGACACTGAAGTGCTTTCATTTGAATAATTTGCTTCGTGAGTGCGAACGAGTGTTCAGAGCCTTTCGTAATTGTCCATGGCGGGTCAAACACAACAGAGTCGCAAAGCCAAGGGTGCGCTTTTTGCCTCGGGTGCACGAGATGATGTGGTGATCTTGCCTCCTGTAAGAACCATAGTCGACGACAAACAACAACTCGACGAAGTAGTGATGTTGGCCCGTCGGATCGACGTTGTCCTGAGCGACGGCGTAAGCGAGTCTGCCTCCGTCGAACGCGACGTGGTCTCGCGAGATCTCGCGCGCCGTGTCGGTGAGGCTGTCCTCGCGCTTCATCCCGACCTCGAAGATGGAGTAGGCTCCGCGCTCCGTCGCGTGCCGCTTCTTCCGCCGCAGGAACGTGGCCTCCATCGGCTCAAACTGGTAGTCTTTTTCGTTCAGGCTGAACCACCCGTTCTGCCGAGGAGAATGAGAGATTTTGTTGGCCATGCACCGAAGAGTGGGGATCAAGGGATGGTGTGTGTGTGTGTGTGTGTGTGTGTGCGTGTGTGTGTGTGTGTGTGTGCATGTGTGTGTGCACGTGTGTCTGCGCGCACGTGTGTGTGCACGTGTGTGTGCACATGCTTGTGGGTTTGTTTTGTACGTGTGTGTGTGCACTGTGTACATGTGTGCGTGTGTGCATGTGTCTGTGCAATTGCGCTTCTTTGAGACATGAAGTTGCTCACAAGACACAAAAAATGTCAACTGAACATGATGTCAGCCAGACATTAAATCACGCGCAAGTGACTTTCAGCGAACAGGGACTTACATATTTTCTGAGAACGCTGCCGTCGTCTGTTGGAGTCGCTTTCATGAGGACTGAGGCCTTGTGTTCGATGTTAACATAGTAGGCGTGATGCTGTCAAATAAAGGACCTGGTGTAAGTTTTAATAGAATCCATTCGCATGTGCGACACACGTTTTGCGGCTGAAAATATCAACGAATTGAATTTTTTCAAACACTCCAATTTCTTCTCGAAGGGTTTTCACTCCGAAGAGAGGTGTTGAAAGTTATGCGCAAAACACACGCGATGTCACGATTTGAAGAAATTATAGTTTCAATCATGTAATAAAGTTTGAATGAAAGGATTGACCTCAAGCAAAAGCTCTTATGAAGAAGGATTTTTCCTTGCAAAATTCCCTTTCTTGCTGAGAACAGAACCACGATGCCAATTGGCGCAAATATGGAGAGAAATGTCACTTCATACACAAACAGTACGAGGCAACTTTCACAAGTTTTGATTCCGGGTTTTTTGCCACCGGATCAAAACTTCTGGTAAAAAGGCAACTACCTTGACATGAAGGCAAGTTCATGGGCTTTCTTTGGAGGTGTAACATGCTGATCAAAGATCGACCTGTTGCAGTGAAAATGAGGTTGCCAGACAGGATGAGCGTGACTGTCTGCAATCAGAATTGCTTGACAGTAGCACGGAACATGAAAGTGGTCGGGCTGATTTTGTTGTGCCTCCAGTTTGCCACAATGCAGTGCCTCTTGGACCAAAGACAGAACTTGAAATTCATGGTAGCTGAGGGTTTGACACCTGTGCAATGTTGGCAATGCCTTGAAGCTGTTTATGGAGAAGACACAATGAGTAAGCCCACTATGCACCGCTGGCATTTGTGGTTCAATCAAGGTGATGGACACACCCCTGTGACTGATTTGGTGCGCTGTGGACGACCCTGTGTCCAAACCAGCCCGGAAAAGGTTGAAGCTGCGCAAGCTGCTGTTGAAGAGGATCGTAGATCTTCCCTGAAAACGATCACTGAGAAGGTGGGTGTGTCAGTGACTACCACACACAAATTAGTGAAGAAGTGCCTGTCTCTCAAGCACAAGGTGGCCAAGTTTGTGCCCCAGATTTTGTCAGATGAGCAAAAGCGCACCACAGTCAAATTCTGCACCGAAAACCTGGAGCGTTTGAGGAAGGATTGCCACCTGCTTGATAAACTCATCTGTGGAGATGAGTCACCAGTCTACATTTTAGATCCAGAATCAAGATCTGACTCAAAACAGTGGTTGCCCAAGGACAGCTTGAGGCCTCAAAAGGCCCTGCGCCAAAGGGCACAAAAAAAGACAATGTTGATGGCATTTTTCAATGCAAGGGGCGTGATTCTCACAGAATTCAATGACGGGCGAGTAAACTCAGACACTTACATCAAAACATTGAAACAACTGAAGGAGAACATCCACAGAAAGAGGCCCTTCTTGTGGAAGGGAGGCCTGGACGGACAAACAGACCGTGAATTTGTGATCCAGCATGACAATGCCAGTTGCCACACCTCTGTTCCAACCCTTGCCTACATCTTTGATACTGATCTCCTCACCCACCCGCCATACAGTCCGGATTTGGCCCCGTGTGACTATTTTTTATTCCCCCTCTTGAAGCAAAAACTGAGAGGTCACAAGCACAGGAATTTGCGGGATTTGAAGGTGTCCGTCTCCAGGGTGCTGCGAGGAATCACCGAGGAACAGTATCAACAGGCCTTGTGCAAACTGCCTTTAAGATGGAGGAAATGTGTGCAATCTGGAGGTGAGTACTTTGAGGGGTGTGGCGTGGATGTTCCCTTCAATCCCTACTTCGACCTGGGCCCGGACCATGACCAAGATGAACTGCAGGAAGACAGTGATTGACTCTTTTCATGCAACATTTTGTTGCCTTGCATGCTTTGTTTTCTTTACCATTGAATGCGATCGCACACTGTTGGGCTGCGCCCATTTTTGAGTCCACTTTTGGACATGTTTGAATTCGAATTTTACTCTGTTTCCAAGTTTTATTGCTTGCTTGTTCCCGCAATTAGTTCCCATTAAAATTTCGCTGCAATCAACCCGGTTGTTCCATTCATTACGCCCCCGGAATCAAAACTTGTGAAAGTTGCCTCGTACATGCCCTATGAAATCTCAACGACTCTATGCACACACGCCTCAGAATAGACTTTTTTCTCTGCTGCTGAGAACCTGTTTGAAGGCCAAATTCTAGGCGATTGTATTCCTCGAGGGCCTCAGGTTCATCACGACTCACTCGTACACGTTTCTTTTTTTGAACGAGACGCTTCCTGTGTCTAGTTTTCACAGAAGAATCGCTGAATCGCGGATCAGTTGAGGCTCGTGCAACGTGATCTGAGATTCCCAGGGTTCGGGCCACAGGAAGGAAGTCGTCAAGGACAACGGGTTCAAAACTGAACGGTTTCGTGATCCTCGATTTGCAACTTTCCTTTAAGATTTGCTATGCACGTATTTTCCCTGCACTTGATTTGGGCAGGTGAAAAAGGGTGAGAAGTTCAATTTGCTTGGTGACAACTGCGCTGAACACGACACTGACAACGAAGCTCGTCGCTTCGAGTCAACGTGCCGCCTGCAGGCACAGGCGAAGCAAGTTGGAACACGTGCAATTTTGCGGAGAATTTTTTTTTGATTTTTCATGAAATAAATAATTTGCAGAATGCACGCATGTTTGCATCGCATCGCAGGACAGGTTGTCCAGGTCCCTTTTTACGCTCAGATCCTTATCATTGTTCGATAACCACTATTCTCGGCGCTCGATGTCACGATTCCGACTGAGTTTTATGACCTATTGTCAGTGCGTGCAACAAACAGCTGTCTCGTCCGCTATTGTGCTCGAAAACCTCTGCTGCACACGCACAATTCACAGGAAACAAAATTATCCACATTTTGAGGAAACAGTCTGAGCACTCCATTGAAACTGGACAAAGGCCCTGGAAGTTCCAAAAAGGGCTTGGCAACGAACTTTGTGGGCACGAAGCAAAGATCGGACTGACGCAGTGCAGCGCGTCGCGGGTTTTATTCAAGTGCAAACGTGAAACATGAATGTTCAAGACCAAACTCCCCGGCTTGTCGAGTGAGACCAAGTAGTGATTTCAAGGCCGCCAATTCGACATTATGCCTCTTTTTGTGCAAGCAAAACTGCGTGTCATCAGGTATGCAGGACAGAATGCCTCGACAACTGTCAAGTCTGTTGAAGACCTGCTCTTTGCAGCAACTGAATCTGGCTGTCGGCTCTGGTGCTCCCCGTATACCGGCATGCCTCGCACAAGAGCAGAAACGAGACCGGAAATCGCTATGAGTGGGGAAGGTGTACCCCAAGAAGGTCTGCCCCAGAACGCGGCAGAGGGGTGCAGAACAGCACCCCTTTACCACATTCTAAGTGTGAGCCAAAACCCTGAGGAAGTAGAACTGTTTTGGGTGGTGTGCACACACAAGGAAGCGAAACACCCAAGTGGCAAGACACAGAACGTCAAGGCAGGGGTGACGCTGTGTGTGTGTGTGTGTGTGTGTGTGTGTGTGTGTGTGTGTGTGTGTGTGTGTGTGTGTGCGTGTGTGTGTGTGTCCACGAGTGGTGGTACGCCCGCTCAACACACATGTATTTAACAGAAGGAACAAGCGTATCACCTGTTTGATACACATATATTGGCTCCCGTTTTTTTACACTCGGTTCCAGAAGGTTTCAAGTGTCGGTGGAAAGTGTTGGAAAGTTCTGGTCTCTTTAGGAATCCATTGGACAGTGTGTCCAGATGTCTGCGTGTCTCTGGATGTCGTCACGGAGTACAGAACTGTCCTCAGTAGGTCAAAGGTGGACGCAGCAGATGCTGGGGCACATCTCGCAGAAGCTTGTTGTTTTACTCATGCTGGGTTTTTGTCGCTCTTCTCTCTCCAGATGTCTGTCACACAAACTGGTGCGCTTTAGCGATTTTGGAACATTTCAATGTGCCAACAAGTGTGGAAATTTATTTTTTCTTTGTGACTGTTTCAGACAAATGCCTGGGGCACAGGTCGTACATTCTCAACCTGGGCTTGGAACAAAGATCTTGTCTTGACACCCTCACCCATCGTTGACCCTGATGTTGGTCTGTTGGCCATTAGGAAATCCAACTTCACGGACAATTTTTCCTTAGAGAACTGGAGACCAGCCAACATCATGTGTTTGCAGCCGAGATCTTGGTGAAGAAGGTTAATACGTTGTCTCGTGTGAGGTGCGCTAACTGCGTCGACGTTTTGCGCGACAAGAGCAGCACATTTCTGCGCTTACGCAGTTCGGAGAAGCTTCGAGCACCGAGCTTCCTTTCTGGGTTCGGGGTCGTGCTTACACAAGTGGTTTTTCCTCATTTTTGCACGTGTCTACGTCTGCTTGTGAAGCCTGAGACAACACGCAAGGATCGTAATTTTAGAAACAGTCGGTCACGACGCGATGGGTGCTCATCAGCGCTCGTGGTTTCGGGTTCACTCGGGGCTGTTATGCCCTCGCATAGTCAGCCTCTTGTCAAAAGTGCTGCAAAAGCGATTTGCGCAAACCTCAAGGAGGTTTTCAATCTGCAAATCCTGGAAAACTTGGCAAGACTCAAAGAACTTCAGGAAATACGAAACATGGTCCTTTGACGTCTGCCACACCCATTGGCGTTTGAATATCGCACAAATTGGCCTTCTTGGTGTTCCTGCGAAGGAGCTTAGCCTGATTCTCCTGGTGAAAGGAAGACCTTTCATTCTTTTCTGACTTGTAAAGATCAAAGCTCAGCATTTCGTTTCTGTGCTGAAGTGATTCGCCTTTGTCAAGCACTGCAGATGAATTCTGGCCATTGTGAAAAAAAAGAAAAGTCCAGTGTTCACCCAACAAAAACGTTTTCGTCCTCTGTGGGGATATTGTAGAACGAACGAACATCAAGGTGTGGTGTTTACAAATTTATACAGAAATAATAAGGCATATGACCAGAAGGACTACAGCCACCCAAAAACCGTTCGTGCGACAAATGAAACAACTTCCAAAGGAACATTGCTGCAAGCTGAAATCATGGTGAAACGAAAGCAAGGGAGGTGACAGACGAATTATGTCTTGTGTCGAGTCGAGCCCATTCTGTGATCGCCTTGTCCTGAGGCGCTCACAACGATTTCAACAACACCCATGCCACTCAAAGGGAAAAGGCTTCAAAACTTATCGCACCCACCAGAATACGGTCGGAGAATCTTCCGTCCTGCGAGCGCGAGAACAAACCCGAACAGTCAGTTTTGTTCAGCGAGACCGGCTCGTTTGGTTTCATCAATGGCAACCAAGACACGCAAGACTAGAGTTTTCACAAATTTGATTCAGTTGAGTCTTGTCTCTGTTCCTTCAAACTTGTGGCTGCGGCAGGTCGCCGTTGCAAACACTTGAAAATGCCTCCCCAGGTGGAAATGACTTTTGCATCAGTCTGAAACTGAGTTTCTTGGGTGGAAATGACTCACTCTGGTTTTCACAAGTATGAAAGTCAGACATTTTTTGTCACTTAGGAAGGCGGGATTCTCACCCAAAGGGAGGTGCTAGTGTCAAAATGCTTGTGCCCTGATTCTCACACCAAAATTTCAGTGTGAAAATGACTAACAGGGATTTTGACACAAGGCATTCTGACACGCTTGCACCGTTCTCACCTGCATCGTGTCCGCCTTGTCCCACTGCACGATCTTGTCTGCGTCGCTGAAGTAGATGGGCGTGTCCGTGCGCACGTTTCTGTTCTTGGTCAGGTTGAGGAAGACGCGTTGGTGCGGCTGCGCCATGAAGGAGAGACGGATGACGTCAGGGGCGAGCAGACGCGTGCGTCCCAGCTCCTCTATGTACGTCTCAAACGGACGCTCTGAAAGGAAAAGGTTCGGATTCTTCATTGAGGACGTTGTGGGAGCTTGCAGACAGGTAGACGAAAGAAAGACAGTGAGAGAAACTTTTCCTGGGTCAAAAGTGTGTTCGCTTGTGGACCACGCACTTGTGTGTGTATGTGTGTGTGTGTGTGTGTGTGTGTGTGTGTGTGTGTGTGCGTGCAAGTCTGTACGTGTGTACATGCGCATGACGTGTGTGTACGTGTGTGCAGATGTGGAATTGACTCAACAAGCCGTGACTGTGAGTTTCTTCTCTTCTGGCCAAATTACTTGTGAGTCTCCTTCAGCTGCATGAGCTGCACTGAAACTTTGCTTGTAATTAACAACAAATCAGTTGCCAGTGGAACCACATGACAAGATTTTCTCTTGCGGAAAGAATCAATCATAGGCTGTGCAAAATGTGTGCGTGGGAAAAGTGTGCTTGATCTCGGATTAGCCTCAACACCTGTCTGCCAAATTGAACGGGACAGAAAGAAACAGGGTCGATTCCTCAGGTTGTACCAAACGCCTGGTTCAATTTCAAAAGCGCTGTCTCGGTTCAGTCCTGAGAAACCTCTGTCCGAGCCAGGTGTGTTTCGAGACACAAACATCACAAACCGAACCGAGCCGCAAGAGACTCCATCTACAATAGCAACAGGAATGAATTGACTGGTTCCTGCTTGTTACACTTTCAAGTCACATCTCTCTCCACGCGCCAGACAGACAGAGCAAGACTTTTCTCCATGCCAGACAGAGCACAACCACAATATCAGTTTCGCAGGATTTTGGGCAGACAACAACACAAATAAATTGCGTGCGGAGGATGGAGCGAGGCGACATAATTCAAGGCTTTGATGGCATCAGTTTGACGTAGCGCACAGAGTCTACCATCAGTCTTCGGAGGTGTGCTGAGGTATCCTGGTGGTGGTGTCCTCCCAGCCATACTGAATGCTCTGCCGAGTTGCAATGCGCTCTTGTGTGGGTGAAGTAGGAGTCATTTTGAGCCACTGAGCAATTTCGGGTGACACACAATTGGGACAAAAAAATTACAAGATGACAACCATGACTTCATTGGAGAATCCTCTGTTGAATTAGACTGTGCAGGTATTGAGGAGTCATGGCACCAGAATAGAACGGTGTACTCCACATTCCACTGACTGACAAATTGGAAGTCACAGTCAGTGCAGTCTTCTGTACACTCAGCATCTGAATGGGCATGATCCAAATCCGTCGCTCAAACCCCGTTTCATTAAAAAGCGCATGATGAACGTAAACATGTCCGTCGAGATTCTCCTGGGAGGAACGTGACATTATCTCTTGTCTGTGGTTTGTTGCTTCCTGGGATTGAAGGACTGACTGAGTTCGTCGCTTTTGATGAAGAGGCAGGACAACTTTATTTTAACTTTTGAAAAGTGAATAAACCTGTGAATATCAAGTCGGATCTGCTGAATCTCAATCAATAGAAAGCAGAATTATCTTTTGGAAAGGGAACTGTGAAAACAAACAGCTGTCGGTGCTTTCTGTTTAGCGACTTTGTGCAGCGTCCGAAATAAGATTTTCTCTGTTTTGTCTGGCAATGACCCAAAATCTTTTTTGCTTTTCTGCTTTTGACCAACAAGGTGGAAAAGAAAGACTCCTTCTTGTTCAAAAATGCTTTGACATGGCAGAAGTAGTTCCACAATGTCTTTTTGTGCCTTTCTCTTCCTGTGGTCAAGTTTGACCAACAGAAACACAGAAAAATATGAGCAACTTCTTTCAGAAATTGTAGCCTTGGGGTGCAAAGCAAAACTCCTGTTTACCTCACAATCCTCTGCTGCTGGTGAAGAATGCACAGAAATGAAAAAGGACTCAAAGAAGAGAGAGAGCTCAAGACTGCAGTGGGACTTTGCACAAGTTGCCAGGTGAGGAGCTGAATCAAAACAGTTAACACAGCTATGTGTAGACTTTCAACTGAAAATTACCACAACAGACACAATGTCATCACCAGAAGACAAGAGTGAATGCCCTGTTCTCACTGTTTTGTTGTTGCACGGAGTTCTGTGTTTCCCACGTGTGTGTGTGTGTGTGTGTGTGTGTATGTGTGTGCGTGCAGACTTTTCATACTGGGACCAGCGATTTTCACAGAAAGACTGGCGCAGTTGTTTCCGTTTCTGGCGTCACAATGCACGACTTCATGTCCTTTCTTTTCGTCCTTTTGGGACAATCTCTTCTTTTTGGCCAAAAGACGATGTTCCCTCAAACAACCCCGCTTATCTCTCAGAGTGTTGAATGTCGGACTTGTCATCTTACAGACCTGTGATCATATCACATAATTTAGTCAGGTTGCAAGTTGTTCGCGTGCACCTGTGTGGCACATTTTGCTTTTGCTGGCAGGTTCTCAAGGTGTTGGAGAAGGTTCAAGGTAAAATACTGTCTGGGAAAAACTCTTTGGGCGCTTCCTCTCTGCAGACAGAGCGCAAACGGACAGCACGCCTCGGAAACCTGAAGCACAGAACGTCTATGTGGAGTCCGCGCATGAGAGTCTGGACGCCTCTTTCCCTGGGAGCCTCCCGTTCGAGCAGACGTGCACGTTTTCAGTTTGCTCCGAATGCAATTGAGCAAATGTAGACGCATTTTGTGTGGTACTCAAAACGTGCGTCAGGATTTCGTGCCAAAACTAGATTTCTTGTTCAGATCTTGGGCCTCGCTCTCAGATTCTCCCTCGGGTTTGAAAAAGTTTTCGGACAGCTGTTCGGTTGGAGCGCACTCCTGCTCGACTTGAAGAGAAAGTGTCTTTGGGCGCAAGACGGAAACAAAATTCGAAACGGGACGGAGTCTGTTTTGCAACAGGTTGATTTGACGCTGCATCGGGCTCCTCGGAAACAACATCCTCAATTTCCGTTCCAGACATTTTTTATTGTGGAGACGACTAAACAGACGCTTTTGCCCATCCTAATTGAGCTACTGGCTGTCTCCGTCGCAACACAGACCGGTGTGTGTGCGTGTATCGCTTGCCTTGCCAAGATCCTCGGAAGAGAAATGTGGTGTCAAATAAACCAGCGTTTCTAGGTGCCTTTCTTCTGAACAGTCTCCTCCGAACAAGGCGCTATTCTACTCAGGCAACCATAATTCAGTGCCAAAAATTTCTGTGCTCATGCAAGATGTTGAGGCAGCCGCCAACGTTTTGGGAAAGGTTGTTCATGCAGTGGAAAACTAAAGTTGCAAAGTTTGGATATGCCTGCATGCGGGGAACAGGGTGTACAAATGTGTGTGTGTGTGTGTGTGTGTGTGTGTGTGTGTGTGTGTGTGTGTGTGTGCTGTGTGTGTGTGTGTGTGTGTCTGTCTGTCTGTCTGTCTGTCTGTCTTGGTGTCCAATTTGATCGTTTCAAGTTCGCACCCACAAGATCGAAGCTCAGCGTTCAGTGGGGAAGTCCAGACTGTCGCAATCGATTCCATTGCTTTTGTTGGTTGCAGCACTTTTCGCGACTCTGGACAGCTCATGGTTCGAACCTGACAGTTTTCGGGATTGTTCCTTTGACATTTCTGTCGATGCCATCAATCAGATATGTCCAAGATATCAATTTAATTTCAAAAGATAATTTGCGCGATTTAGATCATTAGCAACAATCAGCATTGACATGCTCCTGTCCTGACCTTTCAACGTCATTTCCAGTTGAGGAAGTTGTTCTTTCAGCCGTCCAAATGATTTAGGCCCTGGACGTATTGATTTTTCATGCTCGCCATATTGAAAATGATCCTGCTCACGCAACTTAAAGTTTTAAAACGGGCACTTTTTTTCTCCCAAGTCAAACAGTGTCGGAGTTGAGGACATCCATTAACATGTCACTCATCCAATTAATGAAATGGCACCAGAGTTTGTACTCGGTGTTTGGACAAACCTTGGTGCCTCCTCGCTAAATCGGACATTTGTCCCGGTTCAGAAAAGCAAAGCAAAGATTTTCCCCACAGATTAATCAGAACAAGAAGTTCACACAGACCGTGCACCTCACCTCACGACGTGCATTGTTGCCATATTTGATTTTACCAACACGCATCTTGGCAGATTTTCAAATGAGAAAGTTAGAGTTCACTTCGTCAAGCTCGGTTGGTGGCCCTGTACCCGCGTGTGAGTCGAAAAGTGAGGTAATGGGAAGGTACATTTGTGACTCAATGTCGGGTTCCAAAAATATACCTTTCGTCACTTTTTATCATCCCTCATTCGTTGCAAAATTTTGACTTCTTTCTCGCCAGTGAAGAGTCACTGGAAGAAAGGCTGGCCATTTCCGTTTCATTGTCCAACACTTTGAGCACTTTTTTCACGCAGATCGTTTTGCTTTTTCTCTGCCGAAGACAACGAAGTCTGTTGTCGAAAGATTCTGATTCACAGCTCGTGAATAGTATTCTTGTGCGTGAAATCAGAACTCGTGCGTTGACGCGTACACGTGAATTCAGAAAAAATGGGAAGATGAAATTGACCATAGCGATCAAAACAGAACTTGATCGTGACTCAGAAGGAATTCTCTTGTTCCACCAAGGTTTCCTTTTGAAACACACAATTGCGATGATATATTGCACAGATTGATTTCTGAGTTGGATTTGAATTGAACCTGTTGAAGTTGTGTGCATGAGAGTTTCTGCGCTGGGAGCACACCAGCTGTGTTGGTGCTGAGACAACAGACGTTTGAACCAAGTGCTGCAGCCACATTGATTCTTCCGGTCAGTACACGTCTCAAAGGTTGCAAATCTTGTTACTTTCGCAAGAAATTGTTTCGACTCAGATGAGCAATTCCATGGTGAGCAGGTTGGGGAGAGCGCGGTGAGACTGTGACCAAGAACATCTTTCATCAGGCCAACAGGTCTGCGTCTCTCCTCCTCCTCCGACTCTCTCTCTCTCTCTCTCTCTCTCTCTCTCTCTCTCTCGTGAGGTTCTTCCTTTCAATTACTTGTGTGCCATGCAGACTGGGAGCCTGAATGGTCAGGTTGCTTCGTATGCAAGAGAAGCATGCATGCATTTTTAAAAAGTGGATTCGAAACTTGGCAAGGCAAAACGCCTGCCTGCAGCGCGTGTCTCGGAAGGCTCAATGCCCACGGACTGAACTTTTTTTCAACTGCAGCTTCATGCACTTTTTCTGCAGAGTCGATAACTCTTTCTGTATGCACGACCGCGCGGACTTTGCGCAAGTGCAGCAGTATGTGAGAAACTCCACCCAAACAGTTTTCTTTGTCTGGAGACAGGTGTGCTTCAGGTGGTGTTCTGTTTTGCCCAAGCGTGGAAATCACCATGACATTTTCCCGGCCAACTGCTATTCAAAGAGTTTGCCAGTAATGCAAGTTTATGACAAAAAAAATCATGGAGGTCTGATTGTAAAGTCCATCCATGCGGTTGCCCGCACAATAAAAGGGGGCAAGAACAATGGGAAGCCAGTGTCGATTTCCAAGTCAGATTTGATAAACAGTTTCAGACACATATTGTTCGGTGTCTGTCAGCTTGATCAGCCGCAAAGAATTGATAACGAGTCGTGCACGCTTCAAAAGGAAGTTAAAATCAATACAGATCGATGCCCTTGTACGAAAAGGCATGAATCATGGGTCCAGCATTCAACCGAGACAGGGCACACACACACGCACACACAAACATACACAAACTTCACACACACGCACACACACACACACACACACACACACACACACACACAAAGCAGCACACTCATGCGTACACTTACATACATTCACACAAACACGCAGACAAACATCACACGCACACACACACACACACACACACACACACACACACGCGCGCGCAGGTCCAGTAAATATTTCTGTTGAAAACCTACCTGCTTGTGCCGTGCAGTCTACAGAGATGAAACAAAGCAGCAGAAGTCCCAGCAGGAGGCAGGTGTCCATTCTTGCCATTTTTGATTCCAGACAATTGTTTTTCCTGAAGCAGGGCGCACCGAAGAAGAAGGCAGCAGAGGAACAGACGAAATACTCCAAACGGTAAAGATGCTGGCCGAAGAATGTTCCCAAAGTTTCTTTTCAATATTGCCTTGGCAAACAAAGTTAAAATGAACAATTAATTCATTGTTGATTCTCTGTGAAATATATGTGCCATGCCAAACGGAGACCGCCTTATGCTGCTCAGTTTGAAGTTGAGGTTTGTAGTGATGCTCTTTTCTGATCAAAATGCGCTAATTGTTCCACGGAGAAGATGAAAAGATGTTTGCACCACTTACTGCGCACACGAATGGGTCCGAGGCTCAAAGTGAACACAGCAGATCAAAGTATCCTCAGGTTTCCATTCATTCTACAGTTTCCTGCTGCACCACTTGTGCTCGTCTTCTCTCTCCTCCCTTCAATGTCCTCCTTCTTCTCCTGTTTGCCAGATTCTGAGTTCAGTGGATTTCATTTCAAGTGCAGAAGTCATTTTTCAAATGGTTTTCTTGAAGCACATGCAGTTGTAGCATTTGCAGTTCCATACACAGCGATTTATCTCTTTTGGAACTGAAGTGACTCAATAGCCTGAGTTCCTCAGCTCAGCTCGGCTCGCTGAACACGGCGTGACAGATCGTGCTCCGCTTTGTGCTAATTTTGGAAGAAAAGCACAATTGACCACGAAACCTGCACCAGGGATGCTGCAGCCCCTGAAGTGACACCTGGTTGCTGTGTTCTCCTTCCCTTATCAAAACAGTCGCTGCTCACTGAAGAACCCTGACTTTTGCACATTTTCTCGGCACACAAAAGCAGTCGCGAGGAACATAAATCCATACTGTCCGTGTGTGCATGTGTCGAATGGGAGATTGCGAGTGAGTTGAGTTCCTCGACGCCTTGCACAGGAGGCAATCGTTAACACCGGCGGAATGTATTGATTTCGGTATTCGCAACGGCTGCAGTAAAACTTTTCACAAAACTTTAATTGCCCAGAATGTCCCCCTCGTGAACACATCATGCGTGCATGCGCACACAAGATTGCAGAATTGATAATGAATTCAAAATTGTAAATGGAAAGGAAACTTTTTGCACCAGCATGCATGTGTGTGAGTGCAACGATATCAAAATTCAAACTCCTGGGCGTCAGACTTTTTCACGCAGGTGCACTTCGTTTTGGAGATTTTTGCGGTGCACGGAAGGTCCGGGTGGGCACAGAAAATCGTTCCTTTGATTTCAGTGCATTGGGTGTTGCTCAACTTGTGGTGTGCGTGCTTGCATTTCTTGCCAGCAAGTTGCAGGAAGCAAAATCACGTTGTTGTGACGCATGCATGCATGGTACATAAACCTGTATCACCTGGGAAGCGCAAAAAACTGCCTGTACACCCATGCAACAGAATTCATGCCAGGATGGCAGTTACCAGTTGCCCGGTTGAAAATGGTTCACTTCTCTCATGAATAGAAGGAACAAAGTCTCAGTTTGTCCCAAACTTGATTCCAATGAAGGAGGCTGGAAGGTGGGTGCTTCTTCCACCAGCAAATGTTTGCAATCTGAGAAAAGAACACAAATTGCAATTCCAATATCCATGAGCGGGCAGTGTGCCTCCATTCTTCACGCAGCCTAAATGCTCTCAATTTTTTACGCGCATATTCTTCTCGAACCAATGGGATCGTTTGATCCCTGGGGCCAATGAAACCATGATCACAAAATCACTCGGGCTTGGAACCCGAAGTGTCACTCACGTGGTCATGATGCTATCGATGTTTCACGTGGCCCATTCAACTCACCCACGCGTGAGGCTCGTTGCAATTCCCAGATGAATAAAATATTTGCACAGCCCGTGTGTGTGTCTGCAAACAGGCAGCTTCTTGTTGGTGACATAGTAGATTAATATGCGTGCAATATTCATGTTGTTTGGGTGTTTCGTTTTGTCCTTTCTTTGCATAAACCGTTGTTCAAAACTATAGTTCGGAATTTCCAGAGGTCTCAGCCTGCTCCCCAGTCCCAACTAACAGAGCATCTTCCAAGTACGAACATTTCTTGCAAAATTTTTGAAGTTGCCATTACAGTTGTGCAGCAGTGCTACATTTTTGGGACCCTCTCGGACCTGCTGGGTTGTCTCTGACAAAGGTGAGTCAGGCTCCTAGAGCTTCAGTCCTGAGAGACAAGACTGTAGAAAAGGTAAAATTTTTGTGCCGACGGATGTGGCGGATTCTCCAATGAATTTGGGAACAAGAGACTCAACTGAAAATCACTCCGTGTTGCAATTTATGACCACACCCATATTTTTCTCCAAAAGACAAATTTTGTTCCAACTGAGAAAATTTTCAAACTTTTGGTGAAGTTTGCAGACGTTTGTCTACAAATCAGCGATCACAAGCCTGTTGTATGTGCTCGCATCATGGTGGAAATGGGTTCTCACCCAACAAAAAGGGTTCCTGTTCAATCACACAACTCCTTTCTCGACTGAAGGTCTCGAAGAGTCATTCACAGGAACCATTTTTGCACAGTGAGCGAACACTGTCGACTTCTTCGTCTTTGTTTTTGACGTGAACTGATGCCAAAATTGATCTCATGACTTATCGCCCTGAGGGTCGACGTCGCGACAGTGACCCTGGGGCGGGACCTCCATGTATGCAGAGGTTGCACTTGTGTGCCGCAGACAGGGATGAAGTGCTGGAGTCACACGAAAAAATCACACATTGCACAAATATTAGAACAAGTGTGGCATGAAAAGACAACACTGATGCGCCCCTGCAGTGATTGTCTGACGAAGTTGTTCGAGTCCCTCCCAACATAACAGGAGTCTGCAAGAAGAGTCTCCTGCATTTGTGCCAAATTCATCACGCCCTTTCTCAAACATCGCGAAAGCCGAGATTTTTCCAAGTTGAACAGACCAAATGTCCTGCGAACTTCACAAAGATGCTGCAAACGTTTGGGTCCGTGCGTGTGTCGGGACCATTACATCTCGCTTCCGTCGCTGAGATCAAAGGACCCAAAACGACATCGTCACCAAATTAGGAAAAGCGACGACTCGCTCACGACACGAACCGCAGAGCATTTCGGACGAGGATCCACGGGATCGGTGTTCAGGGTCGATCTTCAGTCCCGATATGCCAACAGGTTTTTCCTTTTCCGCGGACGCTTTTTATTCAACAAAGCTGAAGGTTCACTGAAGTGTCATCACACAACGCAAGATTCACGATTGAGGTTGATTCTACTTTTGCAACTGCGCAGACAAAGGATGCAGCAAAACGAACCTGCGCAAATGTGCCACGGCATTCGACATAAACACAGAACAACGCCGCCGCCGCACCAACGAAGGGCCCACCGTAACAATGGATTGTTTCCGTGTGCATAGACAAGTGTCTCTGGTCGTTCAGTTTTGCCACGAGTAATCAAGCAAGCCCAAGTCGTGCAGTTCCTCGCACTGCTTCGCGTGGTACTCTCTGAGGTGGATCTCCTGCGTGTGTCCGATGACGGCGGTGCTGCCGGGGAACGCCCCCCACGCGTAGTGCGCCGGACGCCCGCTCCTCGCGAAATTCACGAAGTCAGTCCTCAGGATGTTTCCGAACCTGATGTCGCTGGAGTCTGGACTCGCGTCGGGCATGGCTTGATCCAGAGTGTCCAGCAGTGCCAGCAGGTCGAAGCCGCTGAAGGAGAATCGTGACGTGAACTTGGTGCCGTAGTACATGACGGGAGAGGAGGGTCTCGCCGTGACCACATATCTGTAGACGCGCGAGCTGAACGCGGAGTCCACGAGCCGGGCAAGGCGGTTCAGGCCGCACGTGACGCGGATGTCTGACGCCATCGTGGTGTACGCCTCCTCAGGACCTGTGAGGAGAAAGATGCAATCGCTTGACAATGCTTTGACTGGAACTGGATGTGTGCACGCAGGTCTTTTGGATATCTGTCTCAGAGTTCAGCAAAAACCAAACAACCCAACGAGAGAGAAGTTGCATCGTTCAACTTGAAATGGTCAACAAAATTTGTTTTGAATCGGAAGCCGTGTGGGTGTACTCAGATCGGGCATACCCCGCGCATACTCAGACCTCCAGTTGGGTACTCAGATCAAACGCACCTTCTGGGTACTCAGAATGCGTGTAGAGATTCATAGTGATATTGGTGACGTTTGTGCCGAACGTGTCCAGTCGCTTCGTCACTTCGGTCTCGTACCGGTCCCAAGTCCAGTTCCCTATCTCGTATCCGCTGGTCGGATTCACGTCGACCTCCTGGGCCGTGCTTCCTGAAAACAATCAACAATACAGGTTTTGTTGAAAAGGCACGTGTCTTGAGCTGAACGCGTTTCTATGTTGACCTGTTCTAAACTGGGAAACCTGTTTCCAGGATCCACCATGACAATTCTCGGTACATGTTGACAAGGAAATTCCCGACATATTCTTGGTGGTTCTGCCAAAATAAGGCCAACAGGTGAAAGATGAAACTCCTCATGAAAGGGAAGGTTTATTTTGGTTTCCATGCACCAATAATCACACGAACTTCGATCATGATTGAACGCAGAAAGAATTGCGCACTTTGCACACAGATGGCAAGAATGTCCCGAAGCATCAAAGACGTATCTTCTTCGTACCCTGGACATGTTTTCTTGGCACAGGGCTCCTTCAATGCCAGGAATGTTACAAGTATGTTCTCCAAAGGGAAACAAAACTTTTTGCACCTCTTCTGTCGGAGGGAAAGAGGTGATGGTGGTGCAAAGCTAATTTTGGAAATATTTTGGTGCTTTCTCGACATTCCATCCGGTGACCTTTCGCTCGCTTGGACGGACCGCCATGCTCCTTCGTTTTGAAAGAAACTGCGCACGATGTAGTTGTGTCTTATGTGAAAAATCCAAACAAAAGTGCAACCACGGTATCGAAGTCGAACTCACCAATAACGACGGGAACATCAGGATAGGCGCCAGGAGTTTTCAGCTGCCAAACTTCCTGAGGGGATTCGTCCAAAATTTCACCTGCAAGGAAATGAACAGTACTGAACAATGTCAAACCAGATTCCTTGGTTCCTCCTGTTCTTGTCGCTGGGACTTCAGGTTTGAACAATGCTTGGTCTTCACGATGCAAGGGCAACACCTGAACAGCGGATCTTGTGCTCAAATTTTGTCAAGTTTCTCTAGGGTGTGACTGTCCTTTCTTCAACGACAACGAGCAACGCCATGGTCGGTTTCGTTCTTCGTCGGCAGGTCGTAGCGTTCGGGAAACGTCCACTCTGGGTACAGCAAATATTGCAGAAACTACACGGTTCCAGACATTGTGGATTTCTTTTCAGGAGTGTTCATGGGAGAAATTTCAGAAGACAGTCAGTACTTTTCTCGGCCTTGAGATCGTTTCTTGTCGAGATATTTCCAGTAAACAAGACTGCGGACAAGATGAATTGCATCGAACTATTTCTGGGTGCAACCGCAGGTATTTTAACCCGTGGGATCTACTGCGCAGGAGGATGCGTGTTGCTACTATTTCCCTTACAAAGTAAATACCCTTTTGCGTTTCAATCAAATTCGAGTTTTGACCTTGGGTCTGCCTGACGCGCGGTGATAAGTGTGATGGAGGGCCGAAATAACCTCTCTACAGTCAAAACAAGGCCAAGATCTTCTGGCTGCAAAATTCCAGGTGGAGATCCCAAGCCTGGTTGTCCCCAATCCCGGAAAGTTCAACAAACCCCCATTCAAAGATTTGAACACAGGCGCATCGCGAGGCACAACGTTCTGGGGGGGGGGTGGGGGTGAGGGTCCACGCCCATTTTTGAAGGTGCCACGGTTGGACCCACCCGAAATTTCTGCCCATCGGGAAGGTGGGGGGGGGGGAGGGC
>JAAUXT010049220.1_pt1 | contig 26798 bp, 35 predicted proteins | sample 7278171 | NCBI WGS metagenome assembly JAAUXT01 (sample SAMN14350112, study PRJNA611818) | marine sediment metagenome | isolation source: surface marine sediment (1.8m) | place: French Polynesia: Moorea | collected 2018-08
AAAATGAACCAAAAGAGTCCTTAAGATCCCAAATCAATCCTCATCTTGACCATAAAAGTGCTGCAGACATACTTTTGGAAGACGCTGCCTATAGGTGCTTCGATTTGGCTGGCACCGATTTGGCTCATCAGTCCAAATCGTGCAACCCACCTCAAATCACCTAAAAACAGTCAGGCCTACTGCACATCGCAATGATAATTGAGGGAATGACTTTCAGTTTGCAAATAAGTCCCACAAAAAAGTGCAAAAATTGCGATTGGAGTTGGCGTAGGCAGGCTCTTCTGTGAGTCACCCTGTAACTATTTGGTGGCACTTTGTGCGCATGCGCGCCTGAGGTACAAGCCGGATACCCTGCCATATTTGGCATTGCGTGGTGAGGGCTTCACGCTTGAGCTGGTTCTACACCACCGAGCTCACACAGGGCGCGGAGGTGCTGGTCTGCTTGTGGTACAAATATGGATAACGTTCCATGGACTGATGAATGCTTCATTGTGTGTGTGTGTGTGTGTGTGTGTATGTGTGTGTGTGCGTGCGTGCGGTGCGTGCGTGTGTGTGGAAGGTCCCTGTGCTTCCTTCTTTTGTACTGCGTACTTTGATCTGTCCCACCAGCAACAATCAACACGGGGTGTGTGTGTGTGTGTTTGTGTGTGTGCGTGTGAATGTGTGTGATACGTGTGTGTGTATGGCCGTGCCTCATGAGACAGCCACCTGTGAGCCAGCAGCAGCACGATGTGAAACTCTGGGGAAAAACCTGGAGACCTTCCAACAAATGCTACCTTATTTGGCATTCTGTTTGGTGAGGTGAGATAGAACCACAAAACCTGCCAAATCAGCACAGCACGCTGAAAATCGAACAGGGAAGCTTTCGTCTCAGGGAAACCCACGGAAATCCCCGGTGTTTCACACACGCGTCGCTCAATATACGTATTTGATGCCTCGAATGCGACAGAGTGAAGATGGACGAATACAACTGGCTGCTCCTTTATTTTGCAGGAGAAATTGTCAGATGAGAGGACCACTCAGTTTTGTACTCCTGAATAGGTGTGAAATAGTGGCACAGTCTTCGTCCATTGCCTTCGAATATGCATTGGTTCTGAAGCAGTGAAATTGTTTGGCGCGTCGTCATTACACACATCAAACACACAATGACGTCACACAAGAAACTCGAAGAATGAAATACAAAGGAAAGAATTTACGTGAGGGTGATACTTTTTGACAGAACTTTTGATAAATATTACTTTTTCGCTTTGAGATGATTGTTTTGTTTCAGTCATTTAACACGTGTGTTTTTGGACATGAAGATCGCCTGTTTCTTCGCGCTGATAACTGTTGTGACGTCACAGGCTATTCAGGGCTACGTCCCCTGTCAGACAAGTAAGTGTCAACAAATGTGTGACAGAATGTTATATTCTACAGAAACGGAAGGGAAATACAAAAGGTGTTTGTAATTGTACAACTGCAATGAGAAGCTGCCGCAAGGCCAAAACTAATGTTATGTTTTCTGGTTGTTTTGACTATAGTTGTTCCAAAATCAACTGGACATTTCTCAGATTTGTTTCACTTTTTTCACATATCACATAATGGCTCTGATACCAGTGACTGTGGAGGATCTGTGGATTCAGCCTGTTTCAGTCTCCTGCATGTTTTAATGCTTTACTATGCTGAGCCTCCCAATATGGGACTTGGGATCAAGACTGACAAGTCACTTGTGATTAACAGTAACCTTATGGTAATAAAAAAATGGAAAAGGTGAAATTGTGGAGTCAGTTTGAAAATTGAAGGGTAATTTAATGATATTTATGTCTTGTATTCCAGCAAAATTGTGAGTCTTTCAGAAGCTCAAAACTTCATGTTGAGTCACTGTCACCTGAGAATAACATAAGTCTCATTGTGACTGACACACATTTGTTTCCATTGGGTTGGATATCAGTGAACATTGATTTATGGTTTTTCAATAGTCAAATTCCGTCAACCATAGGTCAACACACAACACATACAAACATATCCAATGGGCTGGTACCAAAAATAAATATCAAGAATGCCAAAGCATACTTTTACATGTCCACATTTGTTGGCATGTCAGTTTTAAGGAATGAACCATTTATTGATGTCTTGAATGGCACTGTAATTATGGAAACCTGCAAGGTTTGGCTTTTTCAAGGAGGAGGCTTTTTGCTAATTCGTAGTGGTATTGGAAAACTATTGAATGTCGACTTTGAAAACTGCACTTCAACCCATCAAATATTGATCAAAGTTATTGACAGAACCTTGCTTATAATTGAGCAGTCTACATTTGTTTCAAATGATGGCCTCCTGATTTACTTGAACACAACTTGCTTTGGAAAAATTAAACACACTGTTTTCAGGCAAAACAGGGTATTTCGTCCAGGTCACAAACCATATCATTTGGTTGGCAGTGGCATTTACACATTCCTCCAGTTGCAGAACTGTTCATTTGTGAACAATGAAGTCCACACTGGAGCAGTGGTTGCCTGGATTGGTTCTTCCATTGCTTCCATTCAACAGACAAAGTTTGTTGGCAACAGAGTGAGCATAAATCTTGGGTGTGTTACATTTGTTTCGCAAGGAAATCTACAAGTCAATGCCTCTTCATTTTTGCAGAACACAGGTGCATCTGTCTGTACAATGAACGTTTCCAGTGTTGCCATCTCTCACTGTTTATTTGACAGCAATTCTGCTTCAATGGGAGCAGGAGTACAGTTGCTTGAAATGGGGAAACCACTGAACATTTCTGCAGCTGAGGTTCAGACAAAATTGCTTTGTTGTGGACATTTGACAAATTTCACCAGGCTTCTCAAGGCTCTATCTTCCAGAAACAAAACGCAAATTTTCAATTGCACATTCACTGAAAACACAGCAGCTCAGGGAGGAGCAATTTGGGCTGCCAAGGTTCCTATTCTTGTATTGAAATGCCTTTTTGTGAACAATTCAAAAGGGCCCAAGTAGTGCAGGTGGTGCTGTTTTCTTCAAACAAAGTCCTGCTAACTTTACGGAATGTTCCTTCCATGGAAATGTAGCACAGAGTGGGAGTGGAATTGCCACAAACACAGGGGAGACCATGTCAATTAATTCTTGTGTTTTCACTCACCATATCACCAGTGCAGTTTACGTGGAAAACAATTCAAACACTGTGAACTTCAAACATCATGAAACCATTCCCAGTCAAAAGACCAACAGACAGAGAAGACAAATCCCACAGACCAAGACTTTGTTGATAAACCACTCAAACTTTTCTGGAAACACAGAAACATCCAGAGCTGGAGGGGCTATTTTTGTCAACAATGCAGACACACACCTCATAATTCACAACTCTTCTTTCAAGCAGAATAAGGCTCCCACAGGAGGGGCAATAATGGCCAGCAACACAACTATTACAAAATCATATTTTGCCTTCAATGCAGCATTAGAAGTTGGAGGTGGAAGTCTGTGCTTTCTGCAGAGTTCCCACATTCTTATACAAAACACATCATTTGTCCAAAACACTGCTCCGATTGGTGCCGCCATTGCTGCAGACGATATTGACATCCTCACTTGCAATTTCTGCTTTTTTGAAAACAACACAGTCAAGTCATCAGGGTAAGTCGTGTACAAACTGTGTCAAATAAAATGTCATTTTTGTGTGAAATGTTTGACCCATTTACATTATTTTTGATATCCAAAAGTTCTATTTTGTTTTTGGCAGTTTGTGTTACTAGCCTGCTCAAACATAACTTATCCTCTTCAGGCCCCCACCTGGTGGATTTGGAGGTGCATTGAATGTTAAGGCAATGAATTTGAGACAAAATCAGATTTCTGTGCACTTAAATCACTGTTCATTTGTCAATAATATAGCAGTGCGGTTTGGTGGAGCCATCTTTCTGCAAGGAATTGTTAGTCACCTGGTCAGCTGTTCATTTGACAGCAATGCAGCTTCCGAGGGAGGAGCTATGATGGCTGTTGATGGAGCTGTCCAGCTAGACAACTGCTCTTTCAGCAAAAATAGAGCAATAGTAATGGGAGGTGCAGTGTATATTTATGGCACAACATTAATGGTTTCTCACTCTGCTTTCTCAAGGAACAAATGCAAATTCGCAGGGGCAATTTTGTTTGATGGAAATTTAACCACACTACACATTGTGAGAAGCATATTTTCAGAGAACAACTACAACACAGCTTCATTTTCATCATATGGAATGGCACTGTGTGTTGGAAATGCAAAACATGTTGTTGTCAACAACACTTTGTTTGAAAATAATATCGGAGGAGGCATGGCCCTGAGTAACACTTTTACAGAAATAGAGAACTGTTCATTTCTCAGAAACAATGGATCTGCTGTTTTAGTTCTTGCTTATGCAGCTGAAACTGTCATCAGAAGTACGTCCTTTGTTGCAAATATGCAGCATACTTTAAGTTTTCTCTGCAGAAATATTGCAATACAGAACTGTAAGTTTGTCCCTGCTGCTGAAGGTTCTGGCCCATTTATTTTGGTCAAAGCTGTTGACAGAACAAACCTGAGGTTGTGTGGAAATACATTCATGGAGGTTCCAACACAACATTTTCTCACCAAAACAACTCTCACAATAACTAAATATACACCACTAATAGGTCTGACCACATCGGCAGCAAAGTTTGTTCCATTGACATTGTATTTGTTTCAAACTTTCTGTCAGTTGAACAACAACAAAGTAATTCTGATCACCAAAACAGTTCTGGAGAATGCATCAATGCCAATGCTTTTGAATGTTGAAAAGAAAATTAATATGACAGAAGAATCTTCACAGTTTGCTTCAGGTAGAGTTCATTTGTCTCAAGAAATTATTGCAAATTGTTTGGGTTGAAATGTGTGAAACAAATCATTCAGAAGTTTTTGCCACTTGCAACTTAAACATTACCACTACAAGTTTGTTTTCAAATAGCAAATTTTCCTTTCAGTTGATCCTTTGCCTTGCATGAACAAATGTTTTTGCTACTATTCTGTGGAAGATGCTGCCAACACCATGAATTGCAGCAACAACAACATGACACATTTACCTCACCAAGTATTGGCAGGAACTCAACAGCTGATCATGGCTGGAGAAACTTTTACACATGTTGACAGTGTGAACAAAGAGTTGATTCAAATTAAAAAATATTCATTAAAAATGGGCAACATCAGGCATGTCAGTAACCAAGCATGGAATGTGCTACTTGAGAATGCAGACATTGTCAATCTATCATGCAACCAGATGACATCCATTTCACATTTGCTAACAACCAATTCATTCAAAGCACAACTTTGGCTTGGCAATAATCCGTATGAGTGCAACTGTGACATGATGTGGATGAGAGACTGGCTGCAAAATGCAACAAATGTCATGGACAAAGAAACTATCACTTGTGCATCAGGGAAATTTAAAGGTAAAATTAGCTGTGTACTCTGCAAAATATTCCACTGATCCCATAATTTCAAAAACTGATCTTTTTGTTTGTTGCAGGCACACAAATATACCGGCTGGATAGAAAGAAGATGGGATGTGCCTCATTTCCCCTGTGGATTGCAATTCTCACAGCAACTGTCACTTTGTGTCTCATGATGACTGTTATTGTGATCAACAGGAAGTGGGAAGCTATAAAGTTTTATCTGTTTATGAAATTTAATGTTTTGATCAATGATGATGAGCCAGAAAATGTGGATGAGTTTGACTTTGATGCATTCATAATTTACAGGTGAAAATTCAACCTGTAGTTTACCTCGAAGAAGCTCACAAAATAACAGCAAGTAGAATAATCTTGTCACTTTGGTTTCAGTGAATTGGACAGAGACTTTGTCATCAAGCATGTTCAAGTATACTTGGAGGAAGACTTGGGCTTCAAAGTTTGTTACCATGAAAGGGACTTTATGCCAGGTTCTCATATCATTGCCAATATTGAGAATGCAGTGAAAATGAGCAGAAGAGTGATTCCAATCATATCCAGGTATAAAATATTCTGCAATCATGTAACTGTGAAGAATGTTTGGTCAAGAGGAACAGATTGGAAGCCATTCTGGAGAATCCAAAAATATTTCCATCACATCCTGCTGTCAATTTTTTGTATGGTTCACAGTGGTGCAGCTGATTCCAACTGGTTTTCAAAGGAGTTTGAAATGGCATATACACAAGCAATTCATCGAAAAGGGAAATACTTGATTCCTCTGAAGCTGGGTGAGGTGAAGACTGACCAAATAAGGAATGCAGAGCTGAGTTTACATGGAAAGCCACACATACTTAGACTGTGAAAATTTGGTATGTCTGACCTTTGTTCTGAGTTTCACTTCTGTAAGTTCATGCAAGAAGAGTCAGGCAGATCAAAGATTTCTGCTTGTCTTGCGCATTTTGTGCAAATAGTGTCTGTTCACAATTTATTTTTGTTGAAAAGAGATTGTCCAGTACTTTTTGTCCTTTCACTCATGTATTTCAGCCGAACATGAAGAAAAGGCTTCAGTACGCCATGCCAAGAGTTTCTTTGAAGAAACTGAAGAAAATATCTGATGCAGAGAGAGAGGAGCACAGCGATGGTATGGAAGATGTAGAAGCTCAATTTGAAGATCCTCTGCTGACAGGAATGGGGGCGACCAATTCAGAAGATACTGATTCAGAAACAATGGCACCTTCAGAAGGACATGGTGAAGCTGACTGTAACTCATACACAACAGATCCTGAATATGCTGATGATGACCAGCACTCAATGAGCGACACAAGTATCCCTCAAAATGTTGGAACATACAATCGACCAAGACAAACATTTGTTGTGCATGCAGAAGTGCACCAGCCAGGTCCAAATCAAGAGTGTCAAGAGGAAGGAGGGGGTTATTTGGCTGAATCTGTGGAGAATAGCTCTGTTGAAGCAGGCCCAGAGAGGTACAATGATGAGGGGGGCAGTGAGCAGGAGGATAAGCCTGTGTTTTGTGGAGTAGGGACAAAGGTGAAGACTCATCCATCAGTTCACAAAACCAAGACAAATTTTCGAAGTTATGTGACAAAGTCAAACAAGGATAATCCCAGAAAAGAAGGTCTTGGTAAACAATTTAGAAAAAGGGGTGTGTCTGTTTGTAGGGGAGACATGAATACGGGGGTAAAATGGGGATTTGATGAAAGTAGTGAGAGTGATGGTGGGTGGGAGCAGGGTGACATTCCTCTTCTTCCCATGTGAACCAGATTTAACAGCAAATTCAGAACAATTTGTTCCTGCATAATGTGTGTTCATGTAAAAAAAAGCTTACTGGAATGGAAATCATTTTTATATGCAAAACAACTGAATAAAGTTGATGTCTTTGTTATGTGCCTGCCTCAGTTGTGCAAACCATTATGTTTAGACGCTCAGACGTGAAAATCCCACCAGTTTCAAATCTGAACAAATCCGTAGAGCCGCCCAACACGAGTTGCTGGTTGATGTGGGGAAGATTTGTAAAACAAGGTGGAAGTGAAGACAAGACAGGAACAGTATAAACTAGAAGTTTGAGGTGTGTGTGTATCTATGTCACGCCATGTTGGAGTCATTCTTCAAAGGGCTAGAGCACTCAAAACTGCACATCGTAGAGCCACATCAGTGGTGACAGCATACAAGGGTTCTCACATTGACGCGCAGACGTTATTTTGACGTCGGCGTCAAAATTTAACGTTGAACTCAATGGTGGAACGTTTGACGTCAGCCCAGAAAACGACCGCGCGTCACCCAACGTGAAAAACACTTGTTTTGGTGCAGCCTTGGCGACACCAAAACTGTAGTTTGAACCAGGCAAAATCAGAGTCCAGTGGAGTGAGGTGGAGGTGGCGGTGGCCGTATTGTGGGGAGATAAGAGTATGACCTATTCAGGGGGGGGGGGTGAGGTCCAGGGTGGCTGTAAATTCTACTGTTGTGATCGTCGGACCCTGAGGTTGCAAGCTGCCCGTGTCGCATCCTTCTGGATGGGATTTCAAAGACATTCAAAATATGATGGGTGTCAAGTTTTCAACGGGCAATGCCTCTCTTGTGCATGGCAAAAATCCCATTACTCATGCGTAGATTACTGTCATATATGTCTACGCGTTTTGACTTCAATTTGTCGTGTCAACTTCAGCCCATCAAGACATTCATTTGTAAAACATGAATTTCTTCGGCTTTTTCCCCCTTGTCAAGAAGGTGGCGCACGAACACCAAAAAAAGGCTCCGAATAAAAGTCTCATCATGATGCATCAAAAATCCTTGACTACAGCGCACGATCGCTGCCCCACCAAAATAGGAGTCTAGTACTGAACGGGTAGCAATGACCATATTTGGGCAAATCGTGCTGCCTGCACCACGTGAGTCATGCCGTCTTCCCAAAAAGGAAACAAAAAAATCTCCGAGTCATTCTGCGCAGGGTGAGATCTAGAACACGGAAGATTTTACCCTGATCAACCAGCGTCATAAAGAAGCCTTCTGACTGGTCAACTGAGATCGTGTGATCGGGTCATGAGATGAAACAGCAAAAATAAAGGAAAGAAAAAAATCCTGCGATGAAACATCAAAAATAAAGTAAACAAACAAGCCCTGTGGTCATTTCGTGGAAGGACGAGGTACCGAACGCAGGAGATTTCATAGGAGAAAAAATTTCCAAAGCCGCCGAAAATATCCTTGACAAAAAAAAATAATCAAAAGAAGACTGGCAGGTGGGTGTTCCACCGGTTGTACGGTTGGTCTGTTTCAGGACGACTGTTTGCATTCCCTACGTCCGTTTTGGGAGGCATTTCAGTGTTAATAATGTGTTTTATTTCTCTGCTGACTCATTTGGTTTTTGCACAATTTTGATTCCATTTCAGTACAGAGTCATAAGATATCAAAAGGAACTCTCAACGACAACAAACAAATCCTCTGGCAACGACACCAACAAAGAGATGAGGAGCTTCGAGTTTTGTTCAGGAAGTGCATTCTGTGGAGGGACAATGTCCATGTTGATGCTTATTGGTAAAACAGCTGATTTCAAACTATATTTCACAATTTCTACAGTTGAGCTCCGTAAATGCCGAAAGGCCTTCGCACAAAGGTTCATCAACGCAGTGTTCCCCAGGAAATCCTTTCCCCCCGGAAGAGATTTACGGCTGGTACGACAGTAAAAGTCTTCCCCCAGAAAGGATTTCCTGGTAAATATATTTCCCCCCCTCCAGGAAATCTCTTCCCCCCATCGTATGGGCCATTTTATACATTCCTCACTTCCATTTCGTACGGATTTGGGCCAGGAAATTCTTTCTGCGTTTGACCTTTCCATGTAAAATTGATCTTGCAACGTCCGCATTGCGTTTTGCGCTTTCGTGCGCGTGCGGCAAGAAATACATGACCCCCAATTGCAAATTTGCGCTGCATCTGCACGGGAAAAATGTTTGGGATCGGATTTTTCCAATATGGGGCAGATCTGGCTGGGCTTCAATGGTGACCCAATCCATAGGTTGCATTTCCGTGTGCTGGCCAGTCGAGTTGGGCAAAATTGCTGACTGGTGGCACTTCACCGCCGGCGAGCTGAAAAAAACGAACGCACCCATTGGCTTTTTGGTCAAAGTACACCTTGGTGGGGAAAAAGAGAGCTCGGCTAAATCGAGATCCTGTTTGAACGATGCTTTTTGAGCACCCATGACAGTTTCAAAATTTAATTGGCTGATTCGTGGTCCGGCTTGCTTTGAGAAAAAATGAAGCGCTGTCAGAATTTGGTTTCTGCGACCAGAGTAAAAACGATGTTCAGACAAAAACAATTCGCCTTTGTCTTTTGCAGCTGTTCTTTTCATTCTGGTGCCTGACGTTCAGTCAGTCTGCACGAATCAAAATGTCTGCAAGAATGTGTACAACTCCACCAGCAGACAGTTCTACAGAGAATACTGGGGCCTCACTCAGGTTCCAGATGACATTCCTGCTGATGCTCTGAGAGTTTATCTGAGAGGCAATCTTATTTCCACCATCCCTGCTGGTGCATTCCAGCATTTGCAGCAGTGTGCCTTCTTGACTCTCAATTTCAATCGCATATCAAGTCTTGATGCTGGAATGTTTAACAAACTGACAGCTCTGAGACACCTGGGAATACACGGTCTTCAGTTATCAGTGATTCCGTTGGGCACATTTGGCGGACTGAGATTGTTGGAGAATCTTGAAATACAGTATATGAAGATATCCAGCATCACATCAGGAACGTTTGCAGACCAGCACAATTTAAATTATCTAAATGCAGCACACAACCAATTGAAGGCATTGAGAGCAGATATGTTTGAAAATCTTGTCTTGCTTCAGCAATTGTTGCTTGATAGCAACAATATATCCACAATTGAATTGGGAACTTTTGCAAACCTCAGATCACTGGAGCGTTTGCTTCTTAATCACAATAAGTTGACAAGTCTTCATCCTGACGTCTTCAATGGACTGGTTTCACTCCAAACCCTCTATTTGCACATGAACTTTTTGGTGACTCTCGCACCAACTACATTCAGAAATATTGTTGGGCCAATAACATTGAGCCTGTGTCACCCAACAGAGAATCCAAATGTCTTCTGGGATTGTTCCACACTGTGCTGGCTCAAGCAAAAAGAGCAACAGGGATACATTTTATGGCTTATTCTTGGTCTCAGTGGACGTAGAAGGCTCCCGTATGCCCCAAGATGTGCATTTCTAGTTCAGTGGGACACGCTGCAATGTCCGTCTCCCAGTAAGTCTTTGTTCTTCCAGGAGTAAAACAGCATCATGCTTCGGTTACCACAGTTTTCTGCTTGTTTTCTGTTGAATTCGTCACATCTCCCTTGTATCAGTAAAAGTCAACAAAACAAAAGCCTCGTGTCAATATTTGCCAACATGCCAACACAGTGAATGTCTTTTCAGGAGATACCACTGTTGGAACATCAACAACACCAACAGGGAGCAGAACCCCGGTGATACCTGGAGTCACTACCCCTCCACCACGTGACACCAAGACTACAGGTCAGTGCCCCCCGTCAAATAAAAAACAAAGCACATAATATTTCAGCTCAAAGCCAATCCAGTTGAAAAATGATTCATGATTCCGTCTTTTGCCAGCAGTTAGTCCGGACACACACTCAACCGACACTCCTTCCGGTGAAGAAGAGCCCTCTGGTGAGTGGTGTGTTCATCACACAATTTTCCTGACATTTTGTTTTCTTGGACGACTTTGATGCCGTTCCTTTGCCATGATAAAACACAAAGAGAATGGCAGTTGAATGCACGCATCATGCTGTCGTCTGCTCCAACTCTCTGTGTCAGTGTAGAACTACTTTAGAAGTACTTCTTGCATCAGGACACAAATATCTTGAAACGTTTTGCTTTACCAGAAAGAATTTGTTTGATTTTTGTAGGGTTCTCCATGTGGATCTGGGTGGGCGTGGCCTTTGGTCTCGCCTTGATCGTTGCTCTTCTGGTTGGATTACTGGTCGGGCTCCACTGCAGAAGGTCAGTTTGTGCCATCTGCCTCACTCAAGCAGCATTGAAATAATATTTTATTTTGTTTGAGAGTTTCAGCCATCTCATCCAAAGTTGTGTGAAGTAAACTTAGAATGAAAATGTTGTCTTTGAGTTTCCTTCAGAAATTTGTCATTTGTCCATTTACATTTTGCAGGAAGAAGAAGAATGAAAAATCAAATGAACCAGATATATCACCAGCTATTTCTGAAATGCAGGACATGTCCAGGGACAACAATGATGGCCTTGCCCCTGTGAGCAGGGAACACATTTATGCTGAGGTGTATGACGTCCCAAGAGGTAGTGGTTCTGATGGGTATCTGCAACCAGTGGACAGAAGTTCAGATGGGTATCTTGAGCCAGAGAGTAAGACTGAAGATGGCTACCTAGAATCAGTTGATAGAAGCAATGATGATTATGTCAATTGAATTGCAAATAATTGTCTGTAGCAAAATGTGCAAATTATTTTGAGGAGAAATTTCCAACATTCAGACAGTAAAACTTCTGCGGTAACTTTCATATGTGTACAGAAATGCTGACTTTGAGGTTGAATTCAGTTTTGATGTGTATTTACAAATGAATTTTTTGCCCAGAAAAAATGAGTCAAAACCTATTTAATTCAATTTTATTGGTCCCTGCCATGTCATGGAGATGAACCATCAGCATCCCAATGAAGGAAAGGGACAGGTTTCCATTATTGACCCAGAAATCCAGAATGGTGGCCGTTTGTTTCATCAAGGGGGTAAAGGTGACTTCATATAGAGCTGCGGTTGCGGCAGCAGAATGAGGTCACCATTGAGTGCAATGTCCGCACATTTCTTGCCTCAAGAATCGATTCCCAGCGATTATCTGCAGCAAGCTACCTGCGGCACATTGGGCGTCATGCTAAATTTTTGACGCCGCCCATGAGTCTTGCCGCAAAACGCAAGACGCAAAGAAAATTGAAGTTCTATATGAAGTCGCCTTGAATGTGAGGTGCATGCCGGAGAGTGATTAGAATAATCGAGTACCAATAAATTCTTTGAAAGAAACAAACAATGCCAGTTTGGGTGAATTTTGTCTGTTACGCAGCCTGAAGGTGGCTTTATAGAACTGTTGCATTTTGCTTTTTGCTGCAAAAGTCATTGACTCCTGTGTCCGCACATTTCTTGTGTCAAGAATCGATTCCCAGGGATTATCTGCAGCAAGCTACCTGCGTCACATTGGGCGTCTGTTGAACTTTGATGCCGCCCAACAAAACGCAGAAGGCAAGGAGTTTGCCGCAGCCATTGTTATTGAAGCCATTTTTATTGGGACTTCAACAAAGAAAATGAGTTTTTTTTCTGTGGTTGACAACAGAAGGGGAGATCTAAGTACTCTTCAACTGATACTCGCGAAATAAAATTGGGGAGCGGGCCAGGAGCCCAACTTCAACACAACAGCACGACAGGTGAAAAGCAAAACAGCATTTGGTATGAAACAGGGGAGGGGGACATCGGACCACAGTCATGCTTTTCCTTGATCTGCCATGTCTGGCTGGCGACAGTGATGCATGAATCTAGAGTGGCACCCTCCCCCCCTCCAAAAGGCTCGGAAACCCACACGTAACCAGATGTATGTCCACAAGGCAACTGTCATTCCTGTCGTGGTTGACTTCAGTCAGCTGTGGTTGAAATTCCATGGTGCCGTTTTTTTGGGGGGGGGAGCAAATCTCACTTGGTCAGTATCCATCCCGTGTTGTGAATGGGCAGCGGTTCATCCCACCATGGTACGAGCAGTCCCGTCACCATAACCGGTGTAACAGGACCAGACAACGACCAGGACCACACAACAACCACACACTGTTTGGTCATTGTCTGGTCCTGAAATTTCAGGACCACACAACGACTACACTATTTGGTCGTTCTCTGGTCCTGAAATTTTAGGACCACACAACGACGTCGGAAAAATAGTACGGTCGTTGTCTGGTCCTGAGACACCGGGCACAATGACCATATTTGGGCTGATTGTAACAATGATAACTGGACCGCATAACGCGAACATCTTTGATTGGGCATCTGAGATCATACCATGATCAGGCCACGCAAATGGAGCAATATTGACCTTATTTGGGCACGGGTAACTGGACTGAATGGCGCTTGCCTTTTTTTGGGGAGTTGACTAACAAAATGCGGTATGTCTCAACCAATAACACGGTGGGTAACTGGGGTGTGTATAACGGAAAATTTTGCGTTCATCGCCCTGATAAAGGCTGCTTTCTGATTGGCTGACTGAGATCGTACGATGTGGTGGTGTGATGAAACAGCCAAATAGGGAAATTAATCTTTGGGGTGCACTCATTTCGTCCAAGGAAAAGCTGTGGAAATGACAGTTTTCCAGAATTGTATTCTTATTTGAAACGAAGAATTGCGTAAGTTGGACAAGATTTGTACCGCGCTTTGCTGAGATCCCTGTGTATGTTCTTGAAAGCAAATCTTTTTTCTGCATTCTGGTCAAATTGTGTGAAGGATTGTGAATGTTCAGAAGTTCTACAACATTATTTGCGGAATATTCTGTCATTTTTTCAGTTTTATTGTGCCAGTGGACACGTCACTTCTGCCACTAGACAAGATGCTGAAGGCAGCAAGACAATGATGTGGAGGGCGGACTTGGACTCTACAGCTCCACTGGCTCCAGTGAAAATGTTTATCTTTATATGGCTGGGTAAGAGATAAGGAAACAGTTCATATTTGTCCTTTGTTGGCAATCAGGGTGGTTTCTCATAAAGTTTCATGGACAGCTCATGGGGATGACTGGGGCTGGCTCATTTTGACTAACTCTTGCAGGTGCATTGGTTTTGGTTTGATAGGAAAATAGAATCAGAAAAGATTTGTTGTCTGACTTTAATCTGGAATTTACTACAAAGTGGCTGATGTTGTGAAGCACTGGCCACAGAAAACTAAAGACTGTGAAATGATAGTTTGCTTCACAGAAAAAATATCATCATTTCAGGTACGCTGTTGATTTTGATGCCTGAAGTAAAGTCAGCCTGCACAAATCTCAATGTCTGTGAGAATCACTACAACACAACCACCCGACTGTTCTTCAGGACATATTGGAACCTCACTCAGGTTCCAGATGACATTCCTGCTGATGCACTGAAAGTTTATCTCAGAGGCAATCTGATCTCTTCGATCCCTGCTGGTGCATTCCAGCATTTGAATAACTGTTTGGCATTGGATCTCTTTTTAAATAACATATCAAGTCTTGTTGATGGGTCATTCTCTGGTATGAAATTATTAACATTTTTAAATTTGCAAGCTAATTTGATATCTTCTTTTGAGGCAACAGTCTTTAACCACTTGTCATATCTACGGTCATTGAATTTGGCAACATTTTCGGTGCGCGCTGACTCTTTTACTGGGATGCACTTGCTAAAATACCTCTACATAGTCCTGGCAGAGGTAAAACCAGGAGTGTTCAGCAAGCTGACGGCTCTTAAAACTCTAAAACTAGATCATAGTTGGATAGTCAAGATTCCACCAGGCACATTTACTGGATTGAAATCATTACAAAATCTCGAAATTTTTTATATGGGCATATCCATCATTGCACCAGGAGCTTTTGCAGACTTACAAAACCTGAAAAAACTGAATGCAGGAAAGAACCAATTGAATGTTTTGAGGTCAGGCATATTCTATGATCTTTTGTCACTGCAGCACTTGTGGTTGTTTGGCAACAACATATCGGTCATTAATGTGGGAACATTTACAGATCTCAGATCACTGAAATATTTGAACCTTAAGGACAACAGATTAGCACATCTCTCTCCACCCAGATGTGTTCAATGGACTAGTATCATTAAATAACCTCACTTTGGAGTATAACTTTCTGGTAACTATCAGCTCAGCCACATTGCAGAACCTGCCTCGACCACTGAGATTGAGCCTCAGTCACCCAACTAACAATCTTGATGTCTTTTGGGAATGCTCTACTTTGTGCTGGTTGAAGCAAGAGGAACAAAAGGGAAACATTACCTGGAACCAGCTTGATATTGGTGGGGGCACATTCCTCCCATACACCCCAAGGTGTGCAGGTTCAGTTCAGTGGGGTATGATGCAATGTCCAGCTGAAGGTAAGGAGCAAAACCTTTGTTCTATGTTTTTCTGAACTGCATTTTGTGTCATAAATATGCGTGGCTTTCTGCTTTCGAGTTTGTTGTCAACTGCATTTTTGCCAAGGAAGATGGACAAAAAAGTAATGATATATTTTCTCACTTTAATGCTGACATCATCAAACAAATATCAGGAGACACGACTGTTGCAATACCAGGACCAAGTCCCACAATGGGTGGAACCCCAGTGGTGTCCAGAACAACTACACCTCCATTGAGTGAAGAAACGTCCACAGGTCAGTCAACAGTCGAAAATTCAACACAATTTACATTTGATAGAGAGGAGTCTTCTGGTTCATGGCGTGTTCGTGGTACAAATTGTCTCGTCCGCTTGAACAAACGCTTGTTTCCATTCGTTGAGTCTGTTTTCTTTGCACCTGGTGACAAGTTGCTCAGAAAGCATCATATCTTTTTGTTGACAAAGCAATTAGTCTTTTATAGCAGTTTATGGCTTCTTTTCCAGAAGAAACAGAGTCACAATTTTCTGTGTCCCTATTTGATTGGAACAAAAACTCACATGCCTCCTTCTTTTCTTGATGTTGATGCTGTTGCAGATCTGACCCCAGTCTGGATTGGTGTTGGGGTTGGTGTTCCTCTTCTTGTCATCTTCAGTGTTGTTGCAGCTGTTGGGGTCAGACGCATCATAAGGTCAGGAAAGGGGTTGCATAATGCTCTGTTTTTCACCTCTCCACTCTCTTGCATTCAGAAAGCATATTTGTAACCATACTGTCTTTTCCCCCCACAATACAAAGGAATCAATCCATCTCCAAAACTCCAAGACTACCACCACCAGCACAGCAGATAGGAGCCCAGAGAAGTACAGAAGAAACTGAGGTTCCCTCCCTCCATCACTATGACACTGTCAATGACAACCAGGCCAGAATTTTACACAACAGTTCCAACCCTGTGTATGATGATGTCATGAGTCCCCTTCCTCCTGTCTATGATAAACCTTATGCTGATGTTCCATCTGCAGATCCTGAAGGGTTTGCAGCTCTTGGAAGTGGCTCTGTTACTGTCTACAACAATGATGATGATGATGGCTATGATGAAATTGATGAGAATTATCAGCCTTCAGTGGTTATTGGAGATACTTCTGTAGTGTTTTACCAATGACGAGATGAAGCATTGCCTTAGTGATGGTAAAAATTGGAGGTCCGCCACACAGTGCATGAGATGTCTGGCTGATTTTCATGACTGACACTATTCTTTGCAATTGTCATGTCATTGGTGTTACATGTACAAATGAAGGTGCTACTCATATTCTGCTCACCCTCTCTGTGTCCAGAAGGCACAATTCTCACACAGAGAAGAAAACTTCATTTGTTTTTCTGTGTTTGAAGGCATTGACTCTTTGATTGTTTGACTGCCTCAAGTGGCAGAAGTGCCATTTTTGTTTTGCATATAGCTTGCGGATGTTTGCATGCAAACTTCAACACCAGGTATATTTGATAAATTTATTTTTCTTTGTCCAAATATTCAAGTAGAGTACAGGCATCTGTACCATTTCTCTTGGTTTACATTGTTTGTGTTCATTTGCCTTGTTTAGCTGTTAACCCAGTTTCATCGGCAATGTGTGTCATGGCAACAATGTGATGGATGTATTCTCATGAAATGTGTACAAAGCATGCACCCTTTTGATACTAACTGTTCTTGGGCCTTTGAGTTGGAACAACAAAGTGTCAAAATGTATCATCTTCTTGGCTTGTAATTCTGTCTGAGCAATCAAGATAAGTCCAGTGCTTGTTTAGATAAATTCAAATTTCTGTGTGATGAAAAGGCGTTTCCTGCCTTGTCCTCTTTACGTTTTGAGGTTGCCATCTGCAACTACGGCACTGTGTCCTTCCCAGAGTCGGGTCACGCTGACTTTTTGTCATGGATAACAGCATATTCACATGGAATTCACTTGATTTGCTCTTCCCACTTGCTTCACTCAAATAAAGAAAACAACATTCTATTTCTGAAGAAGACCACCAAACTCTTGTGTGTTTCAATGCAGCTTTGACTTTTTGAATCGGTACTTGTGAATCTTCATCCTGTGATGGATTTGATGATCAAATATGCCCCTTGTGCCTAAACTGGGCAATATGACCATTTTTGGTCTGATTGTGAAATTGCCAACTGGACCACATCACGCGAACATCTTTGATTGGTCAGACCTTGATCGTGAGATGCTATTTTGGGAAGCTTGATACAAATAGCAACAAACGATATGCCTTGACTGGGCAAAATGACCATATTTGGAGTTGGTAGATTTGCGAATCTAACTGAATCGCGCGATCGTTTTTGATTGGGTATTCTGACATCACGTGATGCTCTTTTTCCAAACCGTGCGCGGTAACTGGGGTGATCATGACCATATTTGGCAGCGCCTGTCATCAAGGCACACATGGTAAACCACGTGATCACAGCAGTTCCGTGTCCGCTGGGGAACAACGTGCGTAAACGAAGACGCAAAAAAACTGAATCGTTGATATGTCCCACATTTCAGTGGTAGCGTTCAGACTGGTTGTGGTTCAAGCTGCTTCACCCTTTACACAAGTTCATGTTCACACTTGTTCACTAGTTCCTTCAAGTGAGGGCCTTTCTTCTGCACAAAACCTTCCAGTCACCACCAACATTTTCCAAACGATTGAACCCCCTGGCAGGCTGTTGTTTCTGATAGCGTTGTTTTACAGTGGACAACATGATTGGTGTTGTCGGCGATCGGTTGAGTGTAGCCAAAAAGCACGAGCAGGATTTTGATGACCAAACCAGGCAAATCCACGCAGACAGTGCCTGCACGGAGAGAATCTGGTGACTAGACCGCACAGCTCCCTTTATTATTGGATTCCCAGAAACAATGGTGAAATGCACTTGCGTTTCATTGTCTTGCTGAGGCAGCACCACACAAAGCCGAGATCAAATATTACAATCGTCGCGATGGCCACGAAAGTGACTGCGCATGTTAACAATACAGTACAACGCGGGCAGGGTATAAACATCACCATATTTGGCAAATCTACGCAGGGCACAGATGACCAAAAAAGGTAAATCCACCCAGAGGCTGGGTGAACAGAGACCCAGGGGGTAATCAGACCCTTTCTGATTGATCCTCATCCGCACATGAACTGGGCTACAGATGACCATATTTGGCCAAACAACGCAGATGCTGGGTACATGTCGAGAGTAGTAACCAGACCGCAGTGCTCTCTCTCTGAATTGCCTTTGAATTTGGGGTACAGATGACCATATTTGGGCTTATCACGCACTCGTGCTTGTACCTCCACGTGGACACACACGTGGTAACCAGGGTGCATCGCGCTCACCTCTTCTGATTGGTCAGCTTGATCAGAGTAACCAGGGTGATCATGACCATATTTGGTGACACAGAGTGTTTGTGCTTGACAATACTGGGGCAGTGATGACCATATATGGGCAGATAACGTTTGGAAATTTCTAATGCGGATGCAGGATATGTCGTGCTGGCGATCTCTGATTGGTTGGATCTAGATCGTACGATCCTGCCCTTCCTCTTGGTCAGAGGATCTCGCGTAGTTTCAAATCGGCGTGAAGCTGAACCACGGTGGGAGAAAAGCACGTGGAGCAATTTCCATCTTCTTCGTATGTGCATTTTGTGATGTTCCGAAAGAAACGACTTGGATTTCCGCTGTTGTTGTTGACATTGACATGAGACCTGAGACTCACAACGACAGATGTCATATGCTGGCTGACCTTTTTGGAGGATTCAGTGCCAGACACGCTGCTCTGACTCCTATTCTGGTGGTGATATTGCCTCAAAGGGTCAGCGACGAGACCAGAGTTATTCACATTGGGCAGTTTTCAAAATTGGAAACGTAGATGTGAGCGTGAACGTACAATGTCACCCTGTGGGGTGCAATCCTCCCCAGATACTTGTATTTCCCTTTCAATCTGAATCATATTCTGCCCTTGCTTTATCAATTCTCTCAGAAAAGTTTGCAAATAAAATGACAGCAAACATCTTAAATAGAGAAAATATAACATTTCTTGCTTTGGAGTTGAAAATTTCGTGGTGTAAAGGATCTGACAGGGTAAGGTTCTGGGTCTATATTCACGGCTACATCCGCGTTTTCAATTTGCAAAAACTCCCTAGTTGTTCAATATCTAAAGTGCGTGGTACATCAGAGAATGTTCACTGCAGATGAAGGTTCTGACGCTTCTGCCACCACCACAGTTTGCAGCTGAAATATGAGGATTGTCTGTTTTCTGCCGCTCATCTGTGTCATGACGTCACAGCCGACTAGAGACTACGTGCCCTGTCAGACAAGTAGGTGTCAACATATATTTTACCTTTACATATATTTTACCTCCAGCCCTGGCTGGTTCTGTCTCGGATGAACGATACTTTTGCATCTGTGATCTTCAGGAAATTCAATAATTTTATGTTTCATTGGAAGAAATTGTGAACTGTCAAATCAACACGGACAAGCCTTTTGAAATTTGACAGCAATTTCGCCATTTCTGGAACATGTAGTCCTGACGATCAAGCTGTATTTTCACAGGTTCATGCTTTTGTGATCTAAATAGGCTCCAGCTGGGTGGTTGTTTCTATCACTAGGATATGTTCTATGTTTGCAGTGGTTCCAGTCCCTATTGGGGATATGTACACTGAGTACTACATCCTTGATAATGGCTCAGACACTGCTGATTGTGGAGGATCTGTGGATTCAGGCTGTGCCAGTCTCTTACATGTTCTCAAGCTTTACTATGCTGAGCCTCCAACAAAGGGACTGAAAATAACAACTGATAAGTCCTTGCAGATTAATAACAATCTGATGGTAATTGTTGTTTGCCTCACTTCCAAACCAACATGACAACATGAAAACCCAAAGTATATTGTATCAATTTCTCTGAAAGAACTTCCATCTGCTCTTCTGTTTCAGCAAAAATGTCAAACTTTCAGAAGATCAAAGTTCCATGTGCAATCAGTAACATCTGGCAACACCATCAGTGTGAATGTATCTGACACTTATTTGTTCTCATCTTCCTGGGCTGCAACAAATGTAGGTCTTCATTTTATCAACTGTCACATGCAGCCATTGGTGGATCAAGACAAGGAAATAAAAAACACAACAAGACAACTTTCTGCTCATATTGTTGTCAGGAATAATAATGCAATATTTCACAACTGCACATTTTTCATGATATCAGTTATGGCAAATGAAACTTACATTGCTGTTGAAAACAGTACAGTTGCACTGCAATCCTGCAAGGTTCAGAACTTTCAGGGAGGAGCTTTCTTACAAGTTGTCCATGGATTTGTTGACATTATGGATGTGGAGTTTGCAAATGGAAATTCTGTTTTTTCAATAATTTATGGCTTGAATGAATCATTGTTGGTCATTGAAAAAGCTACATTTATTTCTAACAATGGCTCACTTATTTACCTGAGTGGAACATGCCTGGGATATGTGAGACACTCAGTGTTCAAATCCAACAGAGTATTTCACAACTCTACAATTTTTACACTTCACTTGGTGGATGGAAATTCAGGGACACTCCTTCAAGTGCAGAATTGCTCATTTGTGGACAATCAGAATCACATTGGGGCAGTTGTAAATTTTCATGACTCAGCCATTGGCTTCATTCAGGACTCACAGTTTTACAGTAACACAGCAAATGTCAGCAGTGGAGTGGTCAGAGTGGTTTCCAAAGGAGCTATAGAAGTCACTGGCTGCTCATTTTGCTTGAACAAAGGCACATGTATTCGTGCATTCAATGTGACCAATGTTGTGATATCATATTCCAAGTTTCACAGCAACTCTGCCTCATATGGGGGAGGAGTTGACCTGGAATTGATAGGAGAGGATCATAGTATTGATGCAACTGTTGTGAAAGGTGTTGTGAGATGTTTTTCACACCATAGCAAACACCTGAAGAGCAGGAATCTCATTCTTCAAACAGATATAGTTCATCTCTCCAATGCAAGTAGATGGATAGTTTCCTCCTGTTCATTCATTGAAAATAGTGCAGTTGGGGGAGGTGCCATGATGGCTGAATTTGTGCAACTGCAAATCTTCAACTGTTCTTTTGTGAACAACACAGCCCAAAAGACTGGTGGTGCTGTGTTTCTGTTCAAGAGCCCTACCAGAATTGGTGAATGTGTGTTTGAGGGCAATGAAGTACAAGGTTGAGGTGGAGGTGGCATTACTGTGGCATTTGAAGTATTGTTCATCAATTTAAGTGTTTTTAAAAACAATAAAGGCGGCTGCATTGTTGTTGTCTCTCGACAGATTGCCCCTAGTGTCACTCCATCCAAACAAACAAGTACCACCAGAGAAAAGTTTGTACAAAATAAAACTGTCAGCATTCTAAACTCCTCCTTTTCTGGGAACATTGGTGGAGCTATTTTTGTCAACAATGCGAACATTCAACTGATCATCAAAGGATCCACTTTCACGAGGAACACAGCAGATGCTGGAGGAGCAATAGTTTCATTCAATTCAATTATCACAAGCTCTCACTTTGAGTTAAACACAGCACCAGGAAGTGGTGGAGGAGCCATAGCATTTAAGTTTCAAACCATGATATCAAACACCACTTTCATCCAGAACAGGGCAGGATATGGTGGAGCAATTATTGGACAACAGTTTGCCCGCTTTTCTTGCAATTCATGCTTGTTTCAAAACAATACTGCAGAGTGAGTATGTCACAGTTGTCAGAGTTTTTGTATTGCAATGAAGAGATTTTGAATGAATGATGTCACACACAGCCTTCATTTGGAGAATAATTTCTTCATTCAGATTGTCAAAATGTTCAGTGCTATTGTTTTGTTTTTCTTTGCCTTTTGATGAGAAAAGATTGTTGTATTTTTCACCAAGGTTGCAATCATGTTTTCAGTCACCCAAAACGTGGAAGTGGAGGTGCTTTGCTCCTTGGACTTGAGAAGGAAAACAAAGAACTCAAATTAAATCACTGTACCTTCATGGGAAACAAAGCCAGGGATACAGGCGGAGCTCTGTGGGCTTCTGACATAGCAGATGCTGTGGTAAATGGTTGCACATTTCACAACAACAAAGCTTTGTATGTTGGAGCAGTGTACAGTGCGAATGGGACCCTGAATGTGCACAACTGCTCATTCAGGGGGAATTCAGCTGCCAATGATGTGGGTGCAATGTATTTATACAAAACATCAACCAGCATCTCACTCAGTGACGTTTCAGACAACACAGGTAAAAGTTGCAATGCTTTTCACTGGAAAAGAGTCAACACTGAATATGACAAACTGCACAGTTTCTCAAAACAACCATCAAATGAATTATCATGTTGTCCAGTCAACTGGAGTTCTTGGAACAATGTATGTTCCCATGGGAAAGCACCTTCTCCTAAAGAATGTGGTATTTGACAGCAACCAATTTTGGGACTTATCTCTGAGTTCAACATCAGCAGAGATACAAAACTGCTCATTTTTTACAATCACTGACCTGGTAATCGCAACCGGTTCTTATGACACTGATCTTGTCATCAGAAACACATCATTTATCGACAAAGGTGGAAACAACATTGTAAGAGGTGGACAAATTTTGTCCTTGCAAAACAGAAATACTCTCATACAATGGAGTGAATTTGAGTCAAACAGCACAAGGTGCATCATTGGCATCAATGCCATTGCAGAGACAGACTTAAGATTGTATGGAAATATTTTCACCAAAATCTCAAAGGCTTCCTGTGTTTTCTACATTGATACACCTTCATCCAAGTCTGTTCCTGTGACACTGTATCTCTTTGGCACTTTCTATCAGTTGAACCACACCACAAGACTTCCTGTCAACCAAATGCTTTCAGATAGTACATGGATGCAACTGACACAAACTTTGAACAAAATTAACCTGACCAAACAATATTCACAATTTGCATCAGGTGTTGTACATTATTTCTTTCTTTTTTTTTGTTGATTTCAATGAAAACAGTACTGGATGTGTTGTCAGATTGGTATATTTTGTGCCCTTTACACAAACATTGCTCTTTCAGCTGATCCTCTGCCCTGCTTGAATGGATGTTTGTGCTTCTATTCGACTTATGATAATACAAACACTGCGAACTGCAGCAACAACAACATGACAAATTTGCCAGATCAAGTACCACCAGGAACCCAACAGCTGATCATGGCTGGAAAATACCTTACAACTATTGACTCGACAGATAAAAGCTTGCTGCAGATTAAGAACATCACCTTCAAAGGAGGCAATATCAGACACATCAGTGACGGGGCCTGGAAATCCTTACTCCAAAATTTAGGCACTCTGGACCTGTCATGGAACAAATTAAGATACATTTCAGATATTCTACAAACAGGAACATACAAAAGACACATTTGGTTGTCAAACAATCCTTTCTTGTGCAACTGTGACATGATGTGGATGCGAGACTGGCTGCTCAATGCTACAAATGTGATGGACAAAGAAAACATCACTTGTGCTTCTGGTGAATGGAAAGGTAAAACCGCAGTGCAGGGACTAAATTTCAAACATTTGTACTGTATCTGATTTCATTTTAAATTGTTGCAGGAACACCAATTTATCTGCTCGACAGGACCAAGATAGGTTGTGTCTCATTCCCAATCTGGATTGGTATTGTTGTGGGAATAGTTATTCTGAGCCTTGTCATTGTTGTTATTGTGATCAATCAAAAATGGGAGGCCATAAAATTCTTTCTGTTTATGAACTATGGAGTTTTGCTCAAAGATGATGAGCCAGAAAATCTAGATGAGCTGGAGTTTGATGCTTTTGTTGCCTACAGGTAACAAGCTTTCCAAAATATTATACCAGCAAGTCAATGCAAAACTTTCTATGTTTTGTGCAGTTGCACTTTCTTTTTATACAGTCACAAAGACAGGAAGTTCATGAAGAAACATGTTCAGCAGTATCTGGAGAGAGACCTGGGTTACACAGTGTGTTTTCATGAAAGAGACTTTCTGGCTGGAGAATCAATTCCAGCCAATGTGGAAGCTGCAATAAATCATAGCAGAAGAATGATCATGATCATATCAAGGTTTGTAGAAAATATTACCAAAGTGTAGTTTTTCTGGGACAAGGAAAATGAAAGAGAAGTGAGTTTCACAATATGTCTAGTTTGAAAAAGGAAAGCCTGTTGACGCTGGATATCATTGCGATGCTGACCAACTAAAAGCTACAAGTACAGTAGAACATTTGTTGTCACAGGGAGAACAACTTGGTAGCAAATACCTTGCTTTTCAGACGCAGGCCACTGCAACAACAAATGTAGACATCTCCTGTTGTGAAGATTACCCCTTTCTGTTTCAGAAACTCTGTTGATGCTGGGTGGTTTTTAATGGAATTTCACATTGCTCATGAAAAAGTTCTTCAAGGCAGAAAGAAATATCTCATTCCCTTGATGTTAGACAATGTTCAACCTCAGGAAATTCTGGACGCCGATCTGAAGATGTATGTTGAAAGCCACACATATTTGGATTGCAAAAATGAGGTAGATGTGAGTCAACAGTCCAAATGACAAGGTACCTTCATTTCCCTTTTTGGTATATACAACTTGCTGTTGGCCTGCTTGTGATGTTGTATTGCAGGAATATCGGAAGAAAAGGCTGCACTATGCTATGCCCAGAGTTCCTCTGCAGAAACGGAAACAGGCTGCTGAGGACAAACCTGAAAATGTTCATGCCAGGCCAGGGAGCAGAGTAGAAGTTATGGCCCAGCGAATCAAGGATGCCAAGATGAAGAGGATGAAGAAAGAAAATGAGCCACAAGAACTCAAGCCACAAGTTGACATATCAGAAAGTGAGGCTGAGGCAACACACGGTGATGTGACAAACAATGAAAACCCAGAAAAGAAAATACACAGAAAAATGAAGCGTCACAAGAGAGGCAGAAAGGCACAAAAAGAGGAGCATGAGAACAATCATATAGATATGAAAGAAATGACTGATACATGTGAATCCAGTGAGGATGGTGCTGGTGTGGGTGGTATGATTGAGATTGCTGTTGATGTGCATCATGGAGGTTCCTCAGTGGATGATGAATCTGAACTTGAAGGAGCAGTGGGTGGATTGGTCAAAGGTAATGGGAACAACACCATGGAAAACTCTCCTGATTCAGATGAAGAATGTTTGACTTTCACAAAGCAGAACAGAAATTTAACACTGGGTGACTCCTCATCTGAATCTGACATTGAATTAGATTCTTTGGAATGGAGAAAGAAAAACAGGAAGAAAATAGAAAATATTCACACAGAAAGGATGGAGCAAACAGGACTCCAGTCGGGAGAGGAAGAGAGCAGTGACAGTGATAGTGATGGTGGGTGGGATTTTGAGACAGGAGGGATGCCTCTTCTTCCAAGGTAGAGAAGTGCATTCACTTGGAACATCAAGATAGCAATTGTATTGATTGTGACTTTTAAGTAGTAGCATTGTCCCTGCGTTCACGACACTGGATGTAAAGTGGGAAAGGAGAGGGAAATACAAAACTCTGTTGAAATGGGAAAAAGCAGTTGAACTATATTCTGGAGAATCTTGAACGAATTTGGATATCTACACTTTTGGATCATTGCCTTGGTTGATTGGCGTTGTGCGCTTCCTCGACAAATTGGTGTATCAAGAGAGATGCCACGTGTCCTGTCTTATTCAGACCAAACTCGTCTGTTCACCTGGAAATTTCGGGAATTATGTATCCGAGTGTAAATAATGTATTTTTATGTGGCAACTTCACATACCAATCAGAAAAATACACACGCGCATTTTCTGGATGAGTCAACTGGTTGAATTTGTTTTATTTGTCATGCAACAAAGGGCAACACAACAGTTAAAATGAACTGTAAATCGCAAAAAGGGCACCAGGTGTGTTCCTTTCAACTAACACAATGTCTGTTTGTAATTGGAAACATTTTCTTTCCAATTCTATTCCTGGCACACACCACAAAAAGCCAAGTTGACGTTCACAGTGCAAGGACGGTGCAGGTGGTGATCAACTGAGTAGTGTATGAGTGAGAGTCTGTTCTGCCGAAACAACTAAAACATATCCCGTAGCATTGACTGTGATACATTGCAGGATCAACTTGTACTTGGAAGTTGCATTGTCGGGATCATTATTGGGTATGATTTGAAACCACAATCGATTAATGATGAGCATCCATGTGTCGAATGTGTACGACAGAAGAAGACTAATTGTTATAATAATAGCTCAGTTGATGAATATGCATTGTGCGGTGGTTGAGTGCAAGAGCCCGGATTAAGGGAAGCAGCAGCTAG
>JAAUXT010081969.1_pt1 | contig 26788 bp, 33 predicted proteins | sample 7278171 | NCBI WGS metagenome assembly JAAUXT01 (sample SAMN14350112, study PRJNA611818) | marine sediment metagenome | isolation source: surface marine sediment (1.8m) | place: French Polynesia: Moorea | collected 2018-08
ACATTTTGAAGACAAACTTACACCAAAAGTTTTTATTGATAAGGAAAAGTAGAGTGAAAAATATGGCTTGAGGAAGCAATCTCATTTTATTTGTCTGAAAACCTCATGATTAGATTGTTTAATTAGTTTGCTTTATAATTTTAACTTACTATTTACAGTTTTTGTAGATCATATATTGTACATTGAGAATGCAAGGAGATTGGTGACAAAAAACTTCAGTGTCGGTGAAAAATTTGAGTGGAACGGTTATATAAAAAGCATGCCTCGTATGGTGCGTCCACACATATTAGCCAGTTATGACAAGCCTGTAAACGTGGACAGCGACATTTGACAGTCCGGAATCCTGTGGCGCATCCAATACGAGCGGGCAAGTGATGTCGCGAACGGACTTCTCGTACTGCGACGCGAGTCCTGTGTGAACCGAGCCCAACAAAATTTGTTTGCACTGAATCAAGGAAGTAATGGAGTTGGGCGCGCCGAGCAAACAGCATCGCGTAATTACATTAGGACGCAGCGTCCCTCTCCAGTCCCGCCACGACGCCGCGGATCGCCCCCGCCCAGCGCTGCGTCCCTCAAGCACGGCACTGTACCCTCCCCTGGCCAGTGCCGTGCTCTCCCCCGCCGCGAAGCAACTCACCCACCCAGCGATGCATCCCCCCAGTGCCAGCCTCTCCCACCCAACAAAAAGTCCCTTCCACCCTGAACTGCATCAGTCCCGCCCAGCGCTGCATCCCGGGACCGGCGCTGTGTCCTCCCTCCCGCCCAGTCTCCCACCCAACGAAATGTCCCTTCCACCCCAGACTGCATCCAGGCGACGTTCCTCGGGCGTTGGTTTGGTTTCGCAAGAGGAGGAACAACACAGGGAAACTCGCGCACACAGCTGAAGGGTTCTGTTCTTCCATTTATCCGTAATGGCGTAGTGGGCGTGTCAAGCATTTTTGGGTCACTGGGGGCGTGGCGGGCGGGCGAAGGGGGCTGCTGGGCAAGGTGGGAGAGCGAATCTTTACAGGAAAACCCAAGCTGAGGAAAAACAGAAGGCGGGCAGCACAAACTGCAAGGACTGCGTTGGTTCGCGGGAGCTGTTGGAGAGGTTGGACGCAGAGATCTACGGAGAATGTCCGTTCTCTACACAGTTCCCGCCCCCTGCAGGCCCGTTCTGGGAGATGGTTCACAGAGGACTCGACACCCTTTGCAGCATGACCTGGCGATGCAATGCACTTCAACCCTCGTAGTTCCTTGCCTCCCACCACTGCCTTTGGGTTGGTCAACGACGCACGCGCCGTGCGTTCAGAGCCCAGGGCAAAACACGCAGCGCAACCAATGTGAACCCGGCCTCGCAGTAATTGTTTTGATTCCTTTGTGCGTGTAATTGCTTCAGTAAATTTGCCCATCGCAGCTTCTTTTCTGGTTTGTTTAATGTGGACAAAAATACCAACGGATGGAAGGCATTTTCTTCCTCCATGGTGGAAAGGAAAAGTCCAAGCCCGTGGGCGGAGAAACAAGGAAGGGTCCCACAGTGATGGATCGACATGCTCAACAATTCGCCGTCACTCAACACACACTCCCACACACCGCTCACAGCTACGCACTACGCACTCTGACACATTCACACCCACGCACGCACACCGACTGTGGTTGCGGCTCATCCAGACACACACACATACACGTGTACACATACATACACACACACACACACACACACACACACACACACACACACACACAGAGGCAGATACACACAGAGGCTGCACACGGACAGACAGACAGTCAGACATACAGACAGACACACACACACACACACACACACACACACACACACACACACACACAGGCACGCGCATGCAACACAAAGACATCCATGCAGTGTGTACGCAAACCAACACATTCACGCACGCACACACACGCACACACACACTCACCGTGTCGAGTATGTGGTAGAGGCTCATCCCAATGTACACAGTGACCGTCGTGGAGTCGTTCCTCACGGGGCGCGTCGTGCGGTCGTAGTTTTTCAGAACCTGCCTCTTGATGTAGTACTCGCTGGAGAACCGGTCCTTGCGCCTCTTCCGCAGCCTGAAGCCGCCTTCCCCGCCGGCGCCATCGTCCAGTCCCGCCGGGCCGCCCCCCGGCCCGCCTCCCTTCCCTCCCCCGAAGTTTTTCCCGAACGTTTTCTTTGTGAATTTGGTCTTGCGTCGCTTGGTTCTGGAGAGGGTCTCGAGCCCCTCGGCCTCACCCACTGGATCCGCGAGAAGGGGATCCCCCAGAGGATACTCCGCCGGATCCAGGACACTGGATCCGTACGATTCGTACTCTGGATCTGTGTCGGTGTCCCACTCATCCTCCTCGTCCTCCTCAGCATCTTCCTCTGGATCCTCGTATCCGTATTCAGGGAGGTCCGTGTCGTTACGGTCCGCAGGGTGCTGCCCTGGGGTGGGGTTCGTTGGGGCCCCTGGTTCCGCGGCAGGGTGGTGAGGGAAGTCCTTGCCTACTTCGTCTCCGTGGGTCTCCTGGGAGTCCTGGACCCCCTTTGCTCCAGTGGCTTCGGGAGGTCCAGCCTTCCCCGGGGCGGGGATGGGCTCTTCCCCCGGGGCGGAGGGCGTGCGCCCGGGAAGGTCTGTGTGTGTTGCTGGAGACGGGGACCCCTCGCACAGGCTTAGCGTCATCACTGCAAGTAGAAAACAGAAGAATGCTGTGAAAATCTGCAGAATTAGCAGAAGAAGACGGAAGGATCTGATGTGGACACAACGGCGTTGTTTCGTCGGTGAATTTGGTGGGTTGTGAGCCCCGAGTGAAGGTCTTGGATCCTCGCACGGGCTCAAGGGAGCATATTCAGGGACCCATCCGTGCGAAACCAAACTGGACTTCCATGTTTCCGAAATGCCACAGCCAAGAAACGACAACTCGTACTGCCTGCTGCGTCGGATCCTCACATGGAGAGGGAAGACCCTCAGGACTTGACTTGAAAGGGTCGTCATGAGAAAATTGCATTTGCGTGCGTTTTGGTGTGTTTTAGTGTGGCGTAAAACAGGTCCTTTGGCCCCGCCAAATTCTCTTTTGAGGTCGGGGCAAGAGAACCCCTGATTTTTGATCCTGTCCCTGCCTCCATCAACTCGCTCTCTGGACTGAAGCGGTTTTCACATTGGGTGACGTCGACTTCAACTTCATCTGTCTGAACGGCACTTTTGACGTCGACATCAAAATTTAACCTGACACCCAATTGCTGAGCCTCAAAAAATGGTCCAGACCATTCTTTGACGTCGTCAAGAAAAGTTGACGTCAACATCAAAAAAAGTTGCCATCATCACCAATGTGAAAACCCCTTAAGAACAAACCTCGTGGACAAATAAATGGTCATCTTCTTGGGGATGACTTCAAGTTAGAATCTGTCCACATTCCACATGAAAGCAATTTGAGCTGCGCACGGTTCTAATGGTGGAGAGTCTGGCTTAAGCAGTTTTCACATTGGGTGACATCAACTTCAACTTCATCTGTCTGAATGGCACTTTTGACGTCGATGTCAAAATTTAACCTGATGCCCAATTGCTGAGCATCAAAAAACAGTCCAGACCATTCTTTGATGTCGTCAAGAAAAGTTGACGTCGACGTCAAAAAAAGTTGAAGTTGAAGTCGACGTCACCCAATGTGAAAACCGCTTGACTCCTCCTCTATCTGCTGCCAGATCGACCCGTGGTTCATTTGGAGACACAACGGTGAGTTCGAACGCTGTGTGCCTGAAGGGTTGCACATGGAGTATTTGAACTGGCGAGAGCCAAAGACCAACGGTCCCACCAGATGCACAGGCTCGGTCCCTGTCCATGTCATGTGGTGGATCTGCACACACACGTGTTGTGCGCACCTGTTGCACCTGGGGCTTCTGTCGCATTCCTCAGGGAAACCAACGAGAAGAAACGGATGGATGTGAAAGTACGCCACAAGAAGAGAATCTCAGAAGCTACAGTTCAAAGAGCGTGCACCGGTGGGGCTGGGCTCGCGACTGCAGTGCTTTCTGCGGTGCAGTGCCACCCTTGCAGTGTGTGACACATGCAGTGCCGTCCTGGTAACGTGGGACTGGTTCGGTGGAACAATTGTGGTCAATTTGAGACTGTATAGTGATGTGACCCGTTTCCTCGTCGTGCATGGAAACTTGCAACAAAAATGGTGCTGAATGCAGGTTTCTTGCCCCTCTCTGCAGGAAAGGCATTGGAGAGTTTTAGCAACAAGCTCTGTAGCTGCAAAACGTACCCATAGCATATAGCTTTCACATGCAACCCCCCTTTCTTGGAAGAGTCCACAGAAAAATTCACTCTATTATCAAAACCTAACCAGTTGAGTTTATGACCCCTTTAACACTTTGTACTTTGGGGAAAAATAGAAAACTTCCTCAAGTTTCTGACTCAAAAATTATTTCAAAATTGATTGTGGACTCTTCCAGAATAGGGGAGTTGCCTCTGAAGGCTACGTTCTACGTGTACGTGTTACGCCTACGGAGCACTTTGCTAAAACAGCCTAACAGGTCTCTCGCAACGCACTGCAGGGATGGCGCGACAATCGTGTTGGGCAGGTCTCGGAACCCTCAGTTTGTCAAAAGCACGTGTGTGGGTGATCCGTCAGTGTTACATCGGGTTCACATCGGGTGCACGATTTTCTGCCTGTGTAGGTCTGGATGTTGCGTCTCTGAGAAGTCACGACGACACCCACGACACAGCCACATCGACTTGCACAGGAAACAACAAAGTTTACATCCTGTCTCACCTAATCTTGAGCTTTTTATCCCGAGTCACATTTCGCACATCAGATGAGGCTTCATTCCTTCACACGGGAAGATCATTACCTGCTGAAGATACAAGGCTCTGAAGGTTGTCACTTCTGTCACCTCCGCGCCACACTTGATACCCAATCAGGAGTCAGGGGGCCCGGGGGCCCTGGATCCGCCCTCCCCTCACGTCTGTGTCAGACACAAAGCTCTGAAGTTTGTCACGACGCGCAGCGCATCGGCGCTTTGACACAGACAACGCAGAGACGCAGAGAGAGATGCGCGCGCACGTGGTGGACATGGAAACCGTGGATACGTGTCTGAGGCGCTTCTGTTGACATGGCGACGATTAGGTGTGTCGGTTCCGTGTCTCTCACGTCCCTCTCACTGTGCTCCTCTTGCACCTTCATGCTCACCTCACTGTGCAAGTCCCACACTCCTCAAACACCACTCTCTGTCGTGGTCCTGAACCCCTCACTGGACAAACAGGCTCAGCGGCTCAGTGCGCATGAACACTCGCAGAGACGCACCGCACGACGCATCCAGCGTGAATACAGGGCTGTGCTCCCTGTGGTGGGTGGATTCACCTTCATACTTGTGCGTCCTCACAAAGAAACACTTCTTTCTCTTTGACGCACTGTTCTTCGACAAACGTTTCCTCTCACTGTGTACTAAGTATCTCCCATTTGAATTTCCAAAGAAATCCAGGGACGCATCCAGAGTTGGTTGCCTCTGGGTCGCTCTTCTGTCCTGTCCTGATCGCGTGATCCCACTTTCTCTGCGGTTCACACACCAGAAGTGACAGAGAGACAGAGAAAGGAGAGAAAAGAAAGGAACACACACACACGCACACTCGTCGCTGCAGCACTTTCTTCACGCTGCAGGGACGGCGTTGCTTCCTGCTCTTCCCTCGGAGAGCTACACAGAGAGCGTTCTTATCTCTGACCCTGTCCACGCCACACGGCCCCTGCACTGATCCCAAACACCCCCGCCACGGTTCTGCGACGACAGATAAACGCGCAGGCGACACCCGCGCTGCAGGGACGGCGCTGCCGTGCCGTTATCTATCGGACCTTGCACACACCACGGGTCCCCTCTATCGCTTCCAGAACTAACTCCGTCACAAAACTCCAGTGCTGGACCAAGGCACGGGCACCACAGTCCCTGATCCACACTGCAGACACAGCATTGCAGCATGTGGTTGGTCCGTGTATCGGACTGCAGCGCAGAAGTCCGTGCTTCGCTCGAACTTGTATCTTTGACCCTCTGTCTCCGCCACATGTCACTGATCTTGACACAGGCACTGTCCTCTCCCAGCTCCATACAGATACAAACGCCAACCCTGAGAGGATGGCGCTGCTGTCATCGCCTCTCGCTGAGAGGACGGCGTTGCTTTCTGCGTGTCCCTCTTTCGTTTCTTCAGCACGAGCCCAGATTTTACACACCCCACACTCACACTGCGAGGATGGCGCCACAGACCCTGCCTTACACGAAAGCCCTTCTTATCTCCCGGCCCTGTCCCCACCACCTGACCCTCCCAACACCCCTGTCCCGTCTCTCCCACACCAGATAAAGACACAGGCAACACACTCGCTGCAGAAGACTTCAGCGCACTCTCTTTCTCCGTGTCCTGCATTTGCTTTTGGTTTGCAGAAGTCACGTGACGCCTTTGACCAGTGACCCGTGAGCCCTTAGAAAAATGATGTACCGCAGTACTTTTGCCCTGCACGCGCGAAGTACGAGTGTGTGCCTTTGGTCTTGTGTTTCTTTTTGCAAAGTAGGATTGTGGCCCAACGGACCACAGTCAGAACCCGGTCTGGCCACTCTCAAGATCCCCAAAACGGCCTGTGTCCGTCCGAACGACTCCGAAAATTCAATGCTCGAAGTCGTTTCAAACGCAGGAATGTTGCACTGGTTCCTGGTTCCTCTGGATCAGGAGTCTCTATCTCCGTGCGTTCGTCAGCTTTGTTGGACAAATTTAGTTTGGCGCCAAAAACAAAAGTGAGAAATCGGAAGCGACGAGAGTAATTCCCCCGGACAAAGCGACGGTGACGTGAGGGAAATTGCTGTCCCTCCTGCACCGGCGTCGCGGGAACCAGAGCACTTCCGCCGAGTGAGCCTCTTGTCATGTTCTGTCTCGGTGTCCAGACCCCGGAGCTCCTGCGTGTTTTACACTGGACGCGTAATCAGTTGTTTTCCTATGTGTTGCGTCACCCATGCACTGGAATGACCCACACCGCATCCTGCGTCCCGTTCCCATGACGTCGTTGTGACGCGGCGTCCAAACGAAAGAGGCAGGTTCGTGGCCAGATGCACCTGTGCAACCCACAGACGTTCTGTTTTCCGCTTCTGAACCTTCTCTCTCTCTCTCGGGTGCAGGCTATGTGTTGTGCGTTGGACCCTTTGGCTCTCCCTTGAATGATATTATCCGCCCGAGCAACCCTCGCATGTCATGTACTCCTGCATCTTTCCCTTGTTCTTCCTTCTGCTGGATCGGCCGGGGCTCACACCTAAATGAAGCCATCAGAATGCAGATTCTCCCCGTCGCGCCCCCGGCCTCTTCTCCCAACAACCCTCGTCATAATTGGGGTCTGATGGACCAATTAGGCAGATCAAGCGCAGGTGTCCGTCGACCGTGGAATCGGCAGGGTCTGACGCTCGAATTGATGCTCTGATACACTGAGGACGTTCTATCTCTATCTCCCTGCAAATTTTTCTTTGAGAACGTTGGCGTCTCAGTCTGATACGCATTGCTCAAGTGCTGTTTGCAGGGCGACAGGAACCTGGTGGCGTCAAGTGTCGGTTGTACCCTGCGAAGCAGGAGTGTGAAACGAGCAACCGTCCGCTGTGGGCTCGGCAGTGAAAAACAATGAATGAACAAGGAGGGAACACGTGTGCCACACCCAGCGTTCAGTGGGCCTGCACTCAACGCTGTCTCGCTGTCAATCGTGTGGTCTTTCTCCACGCAGGACGTTGTTGGAACGAACCTTCCCAGGTCCTAAACCCTCCCAGGACCCTGGATCTTCCCGCAGACCTTTGGATCCTTCACGTGACCGGCATCCTCCGCTGACAGAAGACTGTGTGACGCAATTTCTGCACAAATAACCTGGACACATGACGCGTGCAGCAGCATCAGAGCGTCTTTTTCATCGTTTGAGTTCCGCGTGACTTCCACGTGAGATTACATAACAGAATCCCCGCACAAACAAAAGAGACACAGGACACTCGCTCGAGCTGTGCCAAATGTCCTTTGCGTTTGAGGTGGGCACACTGGATATGGCTGACTGAGGTTTTTGCCTGGATCCCCAGCTTACGTTTCGTGCGTGCGTCATCAGGCAGAGGCGGTGCGGGTTCGACTTCGCTCTCGCTTGACGTCATCAATGGCGCATGCGCGTTTGATTCCTCTCCCAGGAGCTCGAGGAAGCGCGGGTCTGGGTTGCAGGCGGCACGTGACACGTCGGACTGAATCCGGCACTGAAGGTTCTGTGGTGCGTGACGGGTGTGGCCAGAGGCAACGTTTGCCCACTAGCGCAAGAAGCATCCAAAGTTGAGACAACGTTTTGTCCAAATCTAACAAGGAAAGACGATGCACACAGGCCAAACGTTCTTGAGTCAGGACTCTCAGAATGCAGGTCACATGGGGCTTGATTCGAACTTGCACGTCACCCGTGGGAGTGCAGATCGAACCTCCCAGAGCCCGTGGGAGTACAGATCGAACCTCCCAGAGCCCGTGGGAGTGTGGATCGAGACAAAGCGACGCGCGGCGGAAGCTCCGGGTCACAGCGGTGCAGCCTCCCCCGGCTTCTCAAGGCCTCTTCACACCGGAGAGGAGCAGCGCATCACGTCGGGAACTGCTGGGTCTGAACTGCAAATCTCTGTTGAATTGGTTTGTGCTTGACAGAGTTCCAGTTCCACATCGTTTCTGCTCGGTGTCTTGGTCAGCGTTCCTGAAGAATAGAAATACTCTGAACGAAACTTCTTTACTTCTTTTCGGGCTTTCAGCAGAACGTGTGTCAGACAGGTTTTGAGTTCCCCGCCCCAACCTCACCATCTCGATTCCAGTTCGCGTTGGCTCGTCAAGACGGCCAAGCGGTGCAGCGCAAAATTTGGAGTTGTGCAAGGACGCAATGCATGACACACTCTGTGAACAGGGTCTTGGTTTCTGCAGCCGCGAAAATACCACACAACTTGTGGCGCTGCTTCAATAGATAGGGAAAGGAGGGTTCACACTGGAGGCGTTGTGTGTTCTTGTTGACGTCAATGGGCTCTGTAGGTCGCTCAAGTCACAGCACACACCATACGAGGTCTGTTCTCTTGTGGATGGAATTTTTGAGTGGTAGCAACGCAACGTGTGATGAGCTTCGTACCAAAAAGACGCAGACTGCGCTGGCTGACGGAGGCAAGGGAGACAGAGACACTCGTGCATGTGCGAGCGAAAAACGATGGGTGTGTCCTGCGCGAGCTGTTCCCCCGTCCAAGTGTCTTTTTCGCTGCATCGATTCAACGACACAGTGCTCATTCCATTCCTGAAATAAACAAGTGGCCCATGACCCAACCACTGTGAAACAAGCCTCACCCTGCATGAATAGGGAAAGACACAAGGGCACATTCCTCAGTGCGTGTTGGAAACCGACCTGGGGGCGGATTCGGGACCAAAACACATTGAACGAAACACACTCTTTGTGCGAGCACCGTTCCGACGCTCCAACACAACAGCGACAGAAGATCAGACCAACTCTCGGGACAAAGATGCTTCATTTCCTGTCAACATTTTCAAAGCTGATGTCTGCTGCGCGGAGAAGTCCTGGATCCACTCTTAGAAAAAGAAACCCCCAAAGACACACTTCCTTTCAGTTGAGGATAAAAGCTCACGGAGGCGCGTGTGTTTGTGTTTCCAAACCTGTTCACACTAGATGCGCCACGTGTTGTCACCACGTGCTACGCCCTTGGCGAATCTTCAGTTCAAAGGACGCTGCTGCGTCACAGCGCCCATTGATGCAGTGCAAACGGAAGCATTGCATGTATCAAAACACCCAGGCAGTGTACGAGCACGACAGGCCTTGGCGAACTCAGCTGTCGCGCGTTCCGACGTTCCGAGACGCACGGCTGTTCGTAACGCAGTGTGCGCGCGCGCCGTTGGCTTTGGGTATCTGTTCGTTTTTGTGGTGTGCGTGTGTGGGTGCAGCTTTGTGCGTGTGGTGTGTGTGTTCGTGTGTGTTGATTCGTCATCACGCGTTAGTTTTCCTTGCCTGTGTGCGTGAGTGCGTGCGTGTAAACTTTCAAGGCAGTGAACAAGAGTAAATTTCAGTCTCCGTGGCAGCGACTGCCGTGCACCGTCTCCATTCGTGCAACTCATCAATTCAAGGACAGCGTCATGGCCGTAGCGCCAGCTTTGCAGCGTCCTTCTCACGTCCAGCGCGCGTAACACACCTCAGCGACAAAACTTGCGGTGCCCACAGATCACGATGCACAGGCAGACAAACGATAGATCTAATTCTCCCCGTGGAACCAAACAACTGAGAACAACCGGCAAGACACTGGTCACTCGTGTTTTGTCAGTTGCCTTTGACCAATGAACATTCAAACTCCGAACATTCCAAACCTTCTTGTGGTGCCTGATCAGTCTCCTCTGCATAGTTTCTCGGTTTCCTCGGAAAACACACGAGGTTTGATCTCGGTGCGGCAAGGTGAAATTGCAAAATAATACATGTCAGTGAATGCTTTGTGGAGTGCCTATTGTGTGAGATTTTACGCCCACGCCCACACCCACGCGTGTGTCAGCGTGTTGCATTTGCGTCAAGTCCCAAACAGCCCGATCACGTCAGGAGTGGAGCTCCAGGGAGCTGCGAGGGACGAACATGATTCCCGACCCTAGATTCCGTCAAACCCCTCGACGTCTCGACGTCTTAATTAATCAGTCACACGTCACCGTTTGAAGAGGCGATTAAAGGACGTCAACCAGGATCTGCTGTTGTCAGCAGCGTCAAAGACGTCAGCGTCAAAGGCCCAATTCACACGTTGGATGCGTCGCCAAGACGTCCATGCACAGCGCGATTCGTACACCAAACGCGTGGCATACATCGTCTTCAACGCTGGGTCAACCAACACCCTCCACGTGCATAAAAATTTCCAGAAAGAATGAAACAAAGTTTCAAGATTATTTGTTGATTTATGTAACTGTGAACGAACGTGCAATGGGAAACACTCCTCGAAACCGCTCCAGAACAGGAAACTCCCGTCAGGCTGTTTCCGCCACCCAACTTCGGCCTTTTCCGCCCACTCCCGCCCTTATTCGGCCACTTCCGCCCACTTCCGGTTCCAGACGCGGCGCCTAGCGGGAGGCGACGCTTCCGGTCGTCATGGAAACACTTGGCGACGGGAAGCACAACTCATAACCAGGGAAACGGGGAACGACAACACGCTCAAGCTGTCACTCAACCGCCTGCAGCTGCGCAAGAAAAGAAACGATCGTTTTGAATTTATTTGGTCTCATGTTTTGACGAGTGTCGTTGTCCTGAAGCAGAACTATTCGGTTCCGCCCTGTTCCAAACGTCAGACTGCAGCCACGCAATCAGCACACCGCCACATCACACTGCAAGGACAGCGCTGCTGAATGGAACACATTTCACCCGTGGTTCCGACAGACGAGCACCTTTCTTCCCCTCAGTTTCAGGTTGACACAGACACAGACCCTCGCGCATTCAGAGTATGGAAGTCGGGTCTGACATTTACCACCTTGGGCAGATCCATAGGAGCCCTGAAGACCCTCCACGAGTGTGGAAGCTCCAGATGTAAATTTCAGGCATCTGGCCAATCAAAAATTGTTTCTCTGCCTCAATTTGCGCAGCAGGTCGAGGTGTTGTTTTCTTTGCTTTCTTGCCTGTTCTTGTTTTTGGCATTGTTCCCCCGTAACAAAAACATCTGTCCCAACCTGAAACATTGACGCCAAACACTTTGTGTGTCGACGTCAACTGACCCATGAGTAGTTTGTGAACGGATGCCTCGCTGGTTGCGACAGAGAGAATTCCTCCGTTGGGGATTCCTCTCTCTCTCTCCAGCGTGGATCGAGATTCCGATTTTGTGGCTTCATGCGTCACTGATTCGATGCACATAAATATGACAGGGAGGGAAGTTGCACCCAAACCCCCACCCCAAAAAAAGTTTGCCCCTGTTATTCTGAACTGCAAGGATCGGACGCTCACCGAGAAAGAGGTCGGCAGGACATCCCCACCGATCTTGGACCTGCTGAAAGAACCGATTCTGTTGACCGAGCCTGGAGCCTCAGGGTCATGGATTCTTCTTTCCTGAACAAACTCATTGCGAAAAAATGTGAAAATCCTTCAGACCTTCATGTCTTCACGGATACGCGTGGGTGGACACGTCTGCGCGCTCATGTGAATTCGGACGTTGCGTCTCCTTTGAAGTTTCCTCGGGCGTGCGCGCTGCCGTCGAGGCGACGTCCAATCAGGGCAGCTGGGTGGAATGGGGCGGGAGAGGGAGCGTCTAATGGGGAGCCGCCGAGGGGCGGATGCAGGGCGTCCGATCCTGGAGGTACAGACTGGCAGTGTTCAATGGGGAGGGTGGGTCTCCCTGGAGGTGGACCAAGGCTTTCGTGAGGGGAGTTCTGAGGTGGAAATTGGTTTTTCAGAGTTTCGACAAATGAAAAGCAAAAAAAGTTGTGCGCACTATCACAGACAGGCACTGTTCGTTGTTTTGTGATTACGAGACAGGGACAAGGCCCTGGGGATCCGCCCTGAACACGAACAGCCACGTTTCATGCTGCCTGCTTCACGGTGCCTTTCACACCTGGCCATGAATGAACGCGCAGATCTATAAGAAAACCGACACTGTTTTCGTCTCGAGGCCCCTGTTTTTCTCCCCACCACTTCCGGGAGTGGGGGTGGCTGGGGCTTCTCAGCGGGTCCCGTGTCCCCTCGACTCGCAGGTTGACGCGCGTCGTCTCAATTCGCCTTAATTAGATGCAGATTGCTTCTCCGCTTAGTTTCCCGCTTCCTAATTAGGGGCACGTCTCAAGCGCTCTGACCCATTTCCTCGCGATTCGGAGTTTTGGCTACATGAATTTCAAGCTGCGTGGCCGGTGGTAGGGAGACGCAGCGTGTGTGCATTTGAAGATGAGATTCTGCGTTTCATGGGTGCAGTGGTGGGAACATGAGATGGTGTTGAAGCCGGGTCCCATTGACGTCGCTCCAACGTCAACAGGCCACGAGCCACGGGCGTGGCGTCCACTCCGCTGAACGTGCCTGTTCCGCAGAAACAACTCTCATTCTCAACGTGGATTGAGTCGTTGAAGCACAACACGCAGCACGTACTCGCATGAAGAGCGAGGTAAACTGCCTGTGAAGCCAAATTTTGTTTGAAGAAAGAAAGAAAATTAACGCTTTTGAAAATGTTTACTCCGGATGCGTGATGCGCGGCGTCCGTGTGCAAGTCAAACCGCCTGCAATGCTGCAGTGAGAGACGACTAATGCGTCGACGCATGTGAGAATGTTCTGAAGTGGAGATTAGCGAGATGGGTTGAAGTGGGCAGAGGAGCGGGGAGCGGCGCCGTCCCTGCACAATGAACACGAGCAGCGGCGGGGGAGGCGAGGGGGGGGGCCGCCGTGCCGTCTTGATGCGTCGACGCATGTGAGAATGTTCTCGAGTGGAGATTAGGCGGATCGGTTGGAATGGAGCGAACATGTGGAATCTCTCCAACACACGCACAACCACCGCGATTCACAGAAAGGTGCTGCAGCACCGTCTCAGCAACACGTCCATGCAGCACGACCCTTTTGGCACTGGTTGGACCTGCGTTGTTGTGTGTCAGGGCAGTGCAACCTTGTTCTCCCTGCTGAAGTGACGTTGCAGCCTCAGATGAGCACTGCAAGGCACTTTGACATCAACCCTGTGATCACTGTATACTGCAGCTGTAGTTCTTGGAAACCACTGAAAATATGACCTTCGTCCCACACTGCATGAGGGAATGGCACCAGAACATCAAGAAAACGAGGCACTATAGCCTGAGTACAACACTACCCCGACAGCCCCACACAGCACGGACGGCGCTGCAGTGCTGCCGCGGAAACATCAGTAAAGGCGGGCGCGGATGCGGCGCAGTGATAGCGGAGCGAGCGGCCCTCGCGAGTGCGCAGCCCCTCCGCGCACAAAGTTCCACACTCTCAAAACTGTTCCGAAGGAGACGCTCCTCTGGCGCAGAACCTCCACAGCGATGTACGTGCGTCCACGCGGCGACGCAGCACGCACGACAAAGCGCTTGCAGACAACAACGCGCCAGGCGTTCCGTCTGGACCCGCATTCAGTGTCCACACCCCAGGTTCCAGAGCCGTTTCCTCCAGCTGGACGGGCATTCCGTACCCGTGGAGCCCCTCCCTTTCTCAGAAGTCCAGTTCTGCGTTTACTGGGCCTGGTGTCCCGTCCCCTTTCGGCTTTGAAGACCTAGTTCTGAGAGATCCCCAGGCCCTGTGTCCCTCCTGGTGCACCCCTGGAGTTCGTTTTGGCCATCAATGTCCCCAACACCTGGACCCCTTCCCTCACACCCCTGGAGGCCTTGTTTTCACAGTCGCCCCCGCCAGCCCCTCGGCGGAGTGATGCGGCTCTCGAGAGTTTCCTGTTCCACTGCAGCGCCTTGTGTGAGACGAGCAGATACGGAATCAGCCGAGATCCACTCAGAGCGGAGTCGGGCCCAGTGCGGATCCAGGGATCGGCCTCTCCGACCTCTGAAGACTTGAGGTCCTGGTGTGAGACACGTTGAAGCGTTGATCTGAGGAAAGATCGTCAGATCCAGTGGATCATCCAGTGACAGTTCCAGGATGGGGGTGATTCCAGGTCTCACAAGACTCTTCAAAATTGGCGGCCTGAGTTTCCTGTTCTTGATTCAAAGCTGGGATCACCCCCACCTTGGGGTCACACTCGTCCACGGATTCATGGATCCGCCACTGAGATCCATCGGAAATCCACATGGATTCACTCAGAAGCGGAAAAGGTTCCAATAGATTCCACCTGGGTGCAATGGATTCATGGTTTGATCGAGAGGATTCAGGTGTGTGTGGGGGGGGGGGCTGACACAGTCCAGACCGGAGACCGACTTTTCACAACTTCGAAGGAAGAGAAACACGGACAGCAAACTAGAAAGGAGCACGAATTTTTTTCAAGAGTTTAAGGGACTTGGACGGGGTCCAGTCCGAGCTCCAATGAGACACCCAACTTCAGCGATTGAACAAATGATCTCTGTACAAGGATCATGGATCAGCCCCTGGATCTACTGAGGGTTCCGACGTCAGCAGTGAACAGAGCGTCTTGTGTGAGACGCACAAGATACCGTGCAAGTGGTGCCGCTTCGTTCAAACGGAGCGTTCTTCGCTGATCGTGACGCAAGTTTCCTGCTGTGAACTGCTGATGGAGTCTCCCTTGAAAGTTCGCTCTCTCCTGTGTCTATCTGTCTCCATATTTCTTGGCTGCTCTTCCACGTGTTTCTTCTTGTACCCAGAACTGCCGGTCTTTGCTTGGCGGGGCTGCGACGGTTTTTGTCTCTTGGTCTCTCTGGGGCCACTCCAATGTTGTTGGCCTCTGTCTGTCTGTCTGTCTGTCTGTCTGTCTCCCCCTCTTCCTCTCTGTGTGTCTCTCTGTTCCACTGTTCCTCACTGAAGGTCCACTCTGTTTCCTCTCTCCGTCCCTGTCTCATTGTCTCGTTCTGTTCCGATGTGTCTCTCTGTGTCTCCCGTTCCCACTCTCTGCAGCTGGTCCGCTCTCTGTGTTTCCATACGTTCAGTACTGCTGGTCTCTTCTCTCACAGCTGAGTACTTCACATATGGAATCTCAGCCCGCGGATCCGTCCCTGTCGTGCCGTCCCTGCAGCTCCGTCGGTCCGGCGCCGTCCCTGCAGCGACATCCTTGCTGTGCCATCTTTCCAATGCCGCCCCCGCGGCAGGGTGGATTTACTGAGGCTGCTGTAGTTCTGAACTTTCCTTTGTGTCTGGGGGCGGATTCTGGTTTCGGGAGCTCCTGGGTGCCTCTGACCCCCGTAAAGTTCTGCCCCTATTTGTCGAGCCTCCCAGGGTTTGGGCCACCTGAATTCCCAAACAGACCCTGTGTCATGGGAGCGGTTTCCATACATTCCGGATGGTTTCTGTCGACTAGAGGTTGTGGGGCCGCGTTCTGATTAGCCATTAGAATTTGGTAGAGCGACCACTGAGCGACTGCAGCGCAACCCGTCCAGGTTCACAGGAATCGACGTCAAGCTGGTTTCACGCGGGAAGCGTACAGAGAACTTGGCGCAATGTAATTCTCCCTCGTGTTTCTCTATCTCTCACGTCTTTCTGTTTCGGTCAATTCTTTCTCTCTCCCTCTCTCTCCCTCTCTCTCTCCTCTACTCTCTCTCTCTCCCTCTCTCTCTCTCTCTCTCTTTCTTTCTTTCTCTCGCTCCTTCTGTCTGTCTGTCTGTCTGTCTGCGGAAACCCCTCGGTGCCCACACCCCGGGACTCACAGCCCGAGATCCCCCTCGGGAGATTGGTCGGAACCATCAAAGAATGTGAAGCCCTGGCGATGTCGCTGTGGAGCTGATTGGGCCCAGCAGACTCTTCGCACGACGCCGCTGCCGCAGCGCCGTCCCTTCGTCACCGTCCAGGCATCACCGTCTCTGCAGTGCCATCCCCGCAGGACCCACTGTCTACGAGTGCTGTCCCAACAGCGGTGTACGAGGTCTGCAGCACTATCACAGAAGCGTTGGCTATGCAGTGGTGTTCCTGGTGCAACACCGTTCTCGCAACTCCACCCGAGACCGTGTCGAAGTCACTGCCCAACTCTGGGATGGCGTCAGACAGGGCCCTGACGGGTGTGGTGCTTTGAGAACGGCGCTGCAGGGACGCCGCTGTGCGTTGACAGCGATTAGAACCCGTACGAGTGAGAATCTTGTTTCCCCAAATCCCAACCTCATTTTCAGGAAATAGACAATTCCAGCGCCACTGATCCCTCGTCACCACGAGGCTCAGGGTTCTCGTGCCGAGGCTGCTGCGCCGTCCCCGCAGAAATGGTCAGAAACGACAGCGCTGTCCTGGCTGCCCAGTTTTGCGACACTTCGGAACGGAAAGACATCCAATCACACACACACACACACACACACACACACACGTACACTTCAGTTACACCGTGCAGAGCTGGCTCTGTGGGTCTTGACCCCATGCTGTTGTCGAAATCTTGCAGTCTCAGTCCCGCACTCTGGTGGAAGGACGGCGCTGCAGCCTCAATTAAACCCCACCACAAGGACGGCGCTACAACATTTGTAGGGACGGCGCAGCATCCGCTGTGCGTCGACAAAGCGGTGCCACTTTGCGTCCGTCTCTAATGGTCAGCTGAGCTCCGCCAGCCTTCCGCCATCAACACAAAGCCCCGGAACAAATGCCGCTCAAAGTGCTGGTCGATGTCTGGCTTCAGAAATTGACGCTCGGGAAAAAAGTTCTGAAGAGGGAAATGTTCTGCGCAGGAAAAAGTCTGAGGACATGTTCCCACAAAGTTGTTGAATTCTTGAAGCCAGCCTGCGTTTGCACGAGGAGATCTTCTGTTCCAGCAACAGCATCCCGGGTCCAGTGAGGGCGTCATCCAAACTTTGTTTTGACACCGCAGGTCACTCAGGGTTGAAGGTTTTTCGCCTGTCAGGACTCCAGACTCAAAATATTCCTTGTTCTGAACCATGAACCTTGCTTGCGGGAATGTGGAAGAAAAATCTGTCTCGACGCACAGTTCCACTCCCCACTCCTCGCTGGAGAGGGTTTTCGCACCGCGGGATCGGAATTTGATCAACGGAGAACAGTTGACAACTCTCACAGGTGCGAAAGAGTTATGATCTCCCAGAAATCTGCATCTCGGGTGCGAAATCGTAAAGCGTCGTCTCGGCGGAAACGACGCAGCGTCGCGTTCAGCGGAAGCGGAACTTCTCACTCAGCCCACGCGGGGGCGCTTCCGGCGATCACGTGATCCATCAGCATCTCGGTGACTGGTGCCCGGGGACCCGCCGGACGCCGCGTGGTTAACGAGCCTCGATCTGATTGGCCAGTCCCGTCACACCTGTGCAGGTAAGTGTGGGGGCGGATCAAGTATCCATACCTGAACCGCTTTCACAAAGCCAATTGGTCTCAACAGTCGCAGAAATAATGTTGGCTTCTGTGACATGTTGAATGTCAGAATGGGATGAGCCCAGCTCGACCTCGCGGAGGTGCTCTCTGTTTCAGTCCTGCATGGATCCACTGAGGAGGAACTCGAAGAACAGTGAAATAGTCCCAGCAGACCTGCAGTCATGGGATTCTGAAGGTGGATTCAACCCACGAATCCGGGTTGCATTCCTGGAACACCAATCATCCATCAATCGGTCACAGTCGTGTTCGTTAAAATCTTTAATTTCTCAACTTCCCTGCACCAATGTGTCCACAGCACCGACCTGCTTCACACGAACGTATTCAGGTGACAAATGTTTCTTGAAAAAAAAGAGGCGGAGAAGACCTGGAGGAAGAGAGAGAGACGAGATGCGAGAAAGAGAAAAAGAAAGAGAGAGGGAGAGGGAGAGAGAGAGAGAGAGAAAGAGAGAGAGAGAGAGATGGAGGGGACGATGGAGGGGACGATGGACAGTGCGATTGCTCTTCAGCAGCGCAGCCACCAGGTTCTGGATCCGTCCCTGGTTGTTGTCTTTGTTTACGATGAAGCTACAAGTGTTTGAGTGTTTTTCCAGTATGAAAATTTTCTGTTCAGTTCACACAAGATGGAGGGTGCATTGCTTGTATCTGCGAGTCAGCGCAGTCCCCGACGACACCAAACGCACAAGACAAACAACGTCCCCCCACACTGGAAGCGGCGCGAGTGGTCCAAATGGCCAAGAAAAGTCGCCGAGACGCAACGCTGACGCAACGCGGTCAGTGGTAAACCAGTCTAATCCTTTGTTGTCTTTGCGGGTTCCCCTGCTGCTGATCGGGTAAACATCGCAGGTTGTCGAGGGTGCGGTGCGGATGTTGTCGGGACGTCGTGAGAGGCGAGCATTGTTCTGCTCAAGGGTCTCGAAGAGCCTTCCTCTCCGGTAGCGTGAGGCGTTGCGTGATGGACCCGAGACTGTGTTCCTGCAGCGCCGTGCCTGGAACGCCGCGCACACAGTGCAGTTCCTGCAGTGCCGTGGTCACAGCGTTGTCGCTGGATGGGCAGTACACAGGTGCGTGTGTCACACCGAAGCCTTTGTCCCTGCTGCAGCAGCATCGCCACGCACAATTCATTCGCTGGGCAGGAACGCACCCAGAACGTTTCCAGTGTCCTGAAACACGTGTGTTACAACAGACGCTGCAATGCCCTTCAAAACAGGTCGCGCAAGATCACGTGGTACCAGGTGGACCTGTAGCTTGTAGCGCACGATGGGAACCCGTCGCCCTGTTGCACTGTGGATGCGTCCAGGGAAGCAACGTGGACGAATTCGGGTTCCTCCTGATTGGATGCAAGATGCATTGCACCCAAAGTGACATTGAGCCCTATTTGTTGGGTCACGCATTTCCTGTCTGCACCATTTTCCCTTGCACTGCATGCATGCGCACGAGGTTTCTCGAGCAGGCTCGGCAACGCAGGCGTCACGCATTGCATTCCGGTGCACAGCAGTGCACACTGCGTCGCGAGCTGCGCCACAACGCCGGTAGACGTGTGCGTGTACACAGGGACGCATCGCGTGACGGATTCTGTGTCAAACGGCCTTCGCTTTTTCCCCGCTGAGATGCGTGGGGAGGGAAGTGGCCAGATTCCGTGACTCGCGAGTTTTGCTGCCGTGTTCACAAAGGAACTGCAGCGCCGTCCTCGCAGCACCTACAGAGCTGAGGCTGCCCTTGCAACGTAAAGCTGAGGATACGAGTATCAGTCAATCTAACGCCCATCCTCATGCCGTGCAATGAAGACTGTGGAACAGTCCTTGGCGTATCTGTACGACAAACACTGTCGTGCCATCCTTGCACTGGAGGGTTCTTGGTTTCAAGGCTGTCCTTTCTGCATGGGACAGAATTTATCCACATAACGTTGGGATTGAGAACCAGGGACCCTGCTGCAGCGGGAAGAGGCAGCGTCCTCGTGACCGGTGTGAACCGGTCCCTGCACGACGCCGCGTCTCTGTCCCTTTGTCAGACTCCTGCGCCTTTGAGGCGCCGCCTTCAAACTTTCATGACTTCCACAGAATGAAAGTTCCTTTGAAATGGAATCTTCGCGGAAAAATCCATTTGGAATGAGAAATTGAACAACGGCCGCCGCATTGAGACGTTTGAGGCGTGAGGCAGGCTGCAGTCACACTGGATCCATTCCCAGCGGATCCAAGGGGGTCACGGGGCACGAGTCCCCGTCCATGTTTTCTCCTTGAGTTCTTTCGTGGGCCCCAATGCACCGACTCTGGACCTGCCAGAGATGCACACTGAATTGTGTCAGGCCTGTCACAAAGGACTTGCCAAATGTTTTTGGTCCTGCAGCTGAATGAGGCTTCGGACAGTGACTTTGAGCCTTGGTGACTTGTGCGAAACAAGTGAGCCAAGGGTGAGCTTTGATTTTGGTGCACGTCAATGGGTACTGTGTCATCACAATGAAAGCACGACGCATGCGGTGTGAACACGACCTGACCGAACGCATGACGCACCCAGTCTGAAACAGGCCCGAGTCAGGCGCAGATTGGGACCTCAAAGAGAATCGGAATTGAAATCTTCCTGACAAATTCACGCGGGATGAGAATGAGGAATCAATAATGGGTTCTTTTTTCTCTCTGCCTCTGCGCTGATTTTTGTGAAAAAAGCTCGAGCTCCATGAGAGAACCACGGTGGGACCCAACCCCCGGGATCAGCCTTTCCTGGGGATTGGGCTCCATTACTCAAAGCTGTTTTGCACGCATGAGCAATAATTTTTTCTTTGTTTCAGATTCACAACGCACAAAATGATCAGGTGGGATGGTGGTCCCATAACGGACAAAGTCTTTTGGGATTGGCGGGTTTTCTTGGCTGGAGTACCATGCTCTGTTCCAGATCCTCTGCTGCACAGCGCGCAGGCAGAACAGACAGACAGACACAACAGACACAGACACAGACACAGACACAGACACAGACACAGACACAGACACAGACACAGACACACACACACACACACACACACACACAGCACACACAAGTTTTAGGATCACGTTCGCAAGGGTCAGGCTCCAGGGTTCCGGTCCCGTGTAGATGAGGGAGTCTAGACTCCCGGGGGTCTGGACTCCTTGCGATCGGGGAGACCTCGAGGAAATGGGTCATTGTCCGTCTGTGCCATCGGCCCACACGTGGGGCATTGACATTCGAACAGCGTTCTGCAGCCTTTCGTGAAACCCAAGCCGACCTCACCGTCCCGAAGGGCTTCGCCTTTTCGCCCTTGTCGCCTGCTTCACACTCCTGCACGTCAAACGCTGAGTCAGAATTCAAGTCAACAGGTTCGAGCCGTGGTGATTTTGTCCACGCATGACGTGTGTGGACTCACTTCTGTCTGCAGGCTTGAGTGTTTTTGAATGAGCACGTGCGGACACCTCCCACCGAGGGATTTCCCCTTGTTTCTCGTGGGTGCTGAGTACCCACGAACCTCGTTGATGTGTACACCACAGGACCCACCGCTTTCTGTGAGGAACAATTAGAACTTCACTCTGCACTGCCATGGGACGTGACGTAACCGGCGCAAAGCCGACCTGACCCCACTGTCCCAGACAGGGCTTCCCCTTTCTCAGGGGCCTGTTTCACGCCGCTTTGCGCGCGCAAGCCCACGCGATGCCCACGACGTTCCCAGACTGAACCCGATCCGACCCGCCTGTGCCAGACAGGGCTTCACTGTCCTGTGCCTCGGTGTCCCAAGGGTCCCTGATCTGCTGCTGTCTCAGACACCAGACGCCGGATTCACGTGAAGCGCGTTGCGTCCATCTGTACGTGTGCACACGTCAGTGACACCGTAAGGTTGGTACAGTGCCTGTGCATACCGCACCCTATGTGGTTTGATTTGTCCAAGACAGCAACGCATGACGCGTCAAATGGAGCAGAACTGAAGACGTCGCGCAGGATCTGCACGTGAGGCGTTGTTGCACAGTCCTTCCCTCTGCATCTGTTGCAGATCAGCTGACCACCTTCTGACCACAGTAGGATCTGGGATTTGGTCGTGGATTGTGGTACCAAAAAGGCCTTGGACTGTTCCGGGACCTGCCCCAAGATCCATCCCTCCAAGTCCATGGTGCTACTGCTATCCTTACTTCCCTCACTCGCCTGCGGACAGTGCAGTCCACTCTCTCCTGCGCCTGCAAATCTGCTGGCCATCTGCGCCAATTGACCACCGTCCAATCTGCCAGTGTCCTTGTCCACTCAAAGCCTTTGCTCATTGGGGATGTGGAAATAAAGACGCGAATGTTCAATCAAAACAGCCGTGCACCGTTATTTGTGCGTCCTTGGCCGTGACCTGTTGGGACGTCTAGGGAAACGTGAAAGAACCGGGTGCAACGACGTCCACGTCGGACGTAAAAGTCTCTATGTCCTCTTGAAGGACGCGAGACGCAGTATCTTTTGGTGAATGTTTTCAGCACTGACGATTTCGCGTACTTCGGTGTGGTGAAATGGTCAAACACCTCGAACCAAGCGACAAAGACATTTGGTCATTTCAGGTTCAACCTAAAAGCCCAGAACCCATTCAGTCTCTGAGTTGCGTTTTTGCGGAGACTTGCTTGTTTCAGGTTGAAACCCAGAAACACAGTATTGGGGGGGGGGGTGGACACAAAACCCAGAAAAACAGGTGTCTGACCATTGCGGATTCAAACTAAACTCCCATTTTGACTTGCACAGTGACGCAGCGTGCGAGCACCTGGCATGAACGCGTCCTGTGACGCATCTGATGTGAACGCGCCCCACGATGCTCTTGATCTCAGTGAACACGTGCCCGACGGACACAGGAAAACGTCAGCTGCTTCTCATCACCGAAGAACGACAGGGGAAGCGACGCAGGCCGCACCCAGCAAGACGTCCAGACCGATCAGAGACCTGTGTCTTTCCAAACACGCGCCCAACACACGGAGGAACGGATTCGCTTCTTCTCGGACAAATGCAGAGACATCACACCCTGTGGAAGAGGACTTCATCCTTATTCAGGGTGCCCTTCGAAAGAAAAATTTGGCGTTGATATTTCTTGTCGGCTTTTGGGTTTTGAAGGTCTGCCCCAGTGTGGGTCATGCAGCTGGGGATGCAGCTCTCTGAATCTCCCAGTCTTTCCTCTCCTTTCTGTCTCTGTCTCCCTGTCTGTCTGTCTCTCTCCTCTCCTTTCTGTCTATCTGTCTATCTGTCTATCTGTCTATCTGTCTATCTGTCTATCTGTCTATCTGTCTATCTGTCTGTCTGTCTGTCTGTCTGTCTGTCTGTCTCTCTCTCTCTCTCTCTCTCTCTCTCGCTCGCTCGCTCTTCAGCAGTTGTTCTGTCAGCCGCCTTTCTTTTGAGGGACAAAAAGAACACGGTGCCCACCTCAGGTGTCCTCTGTGCTGCAGGTCTCCCTGCTCCCCAGGAGGAGAAGCGCGGAAACATCGCCGACGCCTCGGGCGAGTCGAGGAGGATTATGACCCGCCTCGCTGCCCCTCAACCAATCACGCCTCGTTCACACAGGACGCGTCACGTGACGAACCACGCGACGCACAACTCGGTCGCGTGCAGAAGGGTTGCAAGGCATCCACAAGGAGCATCCACAAGGATCACGCCAAGGCGGGACGGAGAGCGCTGTTCCCTGGTCCCCGAAAACTGTTTCATTGTGCCCCTCGTGACAACCTCCTCCCTCCCCACCAGGTTTTTACGTCCTGTCTCCCACAGAGCGTCTGCTTCAGTGGATTCGGGATTCGGCGTCAGGAAACAGAGGCCAGTCCCTCCTCCACAGCGACCACGGTGACAAAGCAAGCCCCAGACAACCTTCGCTACTCAACGTCAGAGCGCACTGCGGCCTGTGTCACGCTGAATGCGGAGCAACTCCAGTCTCCAGACGGAGACCCTGGATGGTACTGGTGCGTCGTCCGTAACTGCAGAGACGAGCCGCTCAAACACATTTTCTTTCCAGAGTTGATTTCCGTTCAGTCTCATGACTGTCCCAAGTACTGCATCGCAGCCTGAATCCGGGGCTGCAAGGACTGCACCACGATGCCTCAGTTGGCACAAAAATGGGGCTCCGGGCCTCAGTTTTGCACTGCAAGGGTGGTACTGCGGCCTCAGTCCCACACTGCGCGGACGGCGCCTCGGCCTCCCTGCTCCCAATCAGCAGGGAGAGAGTTCGGGACCTGCGAACTTTAAGCGCAATCAGCGTCCCCGCAGAGCGGCGGCGGTGGGGTCTATCTGATCCCTAATCACCCACGGGGACCTGGGGGATCCAGGGGGATTCAGGGCTCGAGAGGGGACCCGGACCTCAACACATCAAGCAGGGTCCAACTTTGCTTTGGCCCTTTCTCGTTCGTTCCGTTTCCCTCGCTCCATCACATGTCACTGACTGCACACTATGCACACGCCCCGCACCCCATCCCAGTTCTCTTCCTCTTTTTCCCTTCCACCCACCTTTACAATACATAGTCTGAATTCCAATGACTCGAGAACTTCCGTTTCACAGACCTTTCTCAGAGGATCCAGGGGAACTGTGGCCACAGCACCCAGGCCCTCAGACTATCTTACCCCTGCTATAGTATACAGCCACCTCTTATCCCACCACCCCACTCTGTCTCTCCCTCAACCAGTCTGACCTCTTCTTCCTTTCCCCTCCCGCTACCCTTATCTTCCCCTCCCTCCCTTCCCTGCTGTCACCTTCCTCCACTTCGATTCGTCTGGCTCCTCCCTCCTCCCGCATCCCCCAACCAGTCTGGCCCACTCTCACCTCTCCCCTCCTCTCCCCTCCTGCCACCCCTATCTGATCGTTAATGACGCCAGAAGCCCATTCACAGATCAATCTCCTTCATTCACAGATTCGTTCACTCACTCACTCACCGCACACTGTACAAACCACCTGACACACGGTGGCGCACGAAGCGCAATCCAGAGTAAACCCGGCCCATTGACTCGAACAGGGCCAGAACGAATGGACCCCCAAGCACAACCTGTCCTGTCCGCAGGGTCTCTTCAGTCTCGTCACTGCTTGCTGAGCCCCATGCTCAAGACACATGTGAAGTTCCGCCACGGGCGCCAACAGCGCAGCCTGGACTGGACTGGACTGGATTGAGCACATCAATCGAACAGCGATTGGAGGAAGGACAGGCAGGTCTGCAGGCGCAGCGACTCAATCAGTTCTGCACACCCCGTGTTCCCTCCTCCCCTCCTCCCGTTCCTCCCAGTCCCGACCCAACCTTCCTCCCTCACTTTCCCACCCACGCCTCCTGCAGCGAGACAGGTAGGTCCAGAGGAGTGTTCACTCAAACAACCTTCTCTTTGCCTCCACACCCCTGCCATTCACGCGTACTCTTTCCCTCCCCCACCCTTGCGCCTGCCTAACTCTCCCGTTATTCCCCAAAGCACAGAGAGAGAGATAGAGAGAGAGAGAGAGAGAGAGAGAGAGAGAGAGAGAGAGAGAGAGAGAGGCACAGACCGCGCTCTGCCGATCTGCGCCACAGTTGTCCCTCCGCATGTCGTCCTGCCCGGCCCCACTGTCCGCTGGTTCACCTTCACGTCTCTCCCTCGCTTGTCCCTGTCCTGCCTTGATCATCCTCAGGAAACCCCAATCAACCATCAGATTCTCCGCGACCCCTCCTCAAACAGAGTGACTATTGAAACTTCAAGGATGCACTTGTCCATAAGAAACGCTGCAGTTGCTTCTCCACCCCTTCTTTTTGCGATGGCAGGTACTTTCAATGTGAGTCACAGCTGACCGCCAGCCTCCAATACCTCCCACGCCCCAGCTTGCAATTCTGACCCGTCCCTGACGCTTTGGTTCTTGAGCAGCGCTGTCCCTTAGAATCTTGCTTCCTCTCCCCACGCTCATCCCTGCTCCAGCTCCTGGTCCCGATGGACCCCTCCTGGCACCAACAGCCCGGGTCCTGTGACGTTCTCACCCGCTCTTCTCGACACGTTCAGCTGCTTTCACGCGACAGTGGAACGCAGTGAACCAGAAGAGAAGGTCACTTTCAACGCTTGTGCCTCTTTTCTTAGGTCTCCTCTCCCTCCCTGGCCGGTGCATATCTCACCCAGCCCGTCTACCCGACTCAATCCCGGTATTAGCCTCTCCCTCCATTTACCTCCATCTTTCTTCACCCTCTGGCATCACTCTGTCCCGGGCCTGTCCTTCTCCTCCGCCTGCTTCCCTTCACTTCCCTGAATTCTCGGACCCCACCCAGCCCGGCCAGAGCCTCACTCTCCCCTGTCCTTCATCCTCCCTCACCCCTGGCCCCACCTCAGTCTGTCCCCAGCTGTCAGCCTTCACCTCATGGCCCCTCATAGGGGCAGGTCAGACCTTCAGGAAACGCTCGTCAATGAGGGACGCGGCGCCTCTTCTGAACGTCAATCCGATTTTGCGGGACGAAACGCGCTGAACCGGAAGTGAAGGTCACTTTGAGACGTCCGGCGTCTTACGCCTCGCGTGGTTCGTCAAAGGCGTTTTCAGATTGGTTTGTCCATCGCTGACTTGAGCTCCGTTCACACTGCTTGAGGTATACGTTGCGTCCCTGAACAGCGGGTGCCTGTGGAGGATTCCAGAGCAAAAGGAAAGAACATGTCTTTCAAGCAGCATGTGGGGTTTAGCATCCGTTGTCATGTTGACGAACACACAAGAATCTGAACAGAGTAGAGACTTTTAGCACGGCGCGAAGCGCAAACGTAAACGCAAACGCAAACGCAACTTTTCGGGCTTCACCCCCTGTGACGTCATGAATCTCATTAGCGGGAGAAATTGCGTTGCGTTTCAACATGGAAATTCGAAAAATTGCATTTCTCTGCTACGTAGCAAGAATACAGGAGTAACATGGGGTCAGAGGAAAAACAAAAGGTTGGTAGTTGAAGTACTAGTGTTTCTCCTTAA